>ENA-OUUV01000202-OUUV01000202.1-human-gut-metagenome-genome-assembly--contig:-NODE-202-length-42645-cov-11.317516_pt1 | contig 42645 bp, 39 predicted proteins | sample MGYA00237952_ERZ548838 | MGnify/ENA primary metagenome ERZ548838 (study PRJEB26490, sample SAMN05194705) | human gut metagenome | biome: terrestrial biome; feature: human-associated habitat; material... | reverse complement strand
CAAATTCTGAAAATACAGGTGGGGCGAGGGTAGAAATATTTTTCCTGAGTAGTCAAGAAACAAGCTAAATAGACCGCAATTAAGCTATGTACAAGAAATTTTACATGCATTTACGGAGCGAATCAAACTTATGGCAAGCAACTGATACATATCTATCGCATACCTTGGTACAATCCACTCCTCTGCAAAGTCTACACTTTGTATTACAGGCTTCTTCATCACAGCCGCACAAATTCCTTACTGTGCATTGTCTTGCCATGCGGCAATCTTTTCCATTCGGGTAATTACCTTTAATGAAGGTTCTGTTTTCTTTAACTTCATGTGCAATAGTAGATGGATGTCTGCGAAGTCTTTTTGCTATTTTTTTGAATGACTCCCCGATGCATATCCCAGTTTCTATTGCTATTCGATCTGACAGGTCCATTTGTCCGCTAGCATTGTAATAATTCATATCTGCTCCTTTCCCAGCAGATAGTAATCGATATAACCAATATATCATGCCTTGGAAAGGGCTGTAGAAAAAGTAAACTAGACCTTTTATAGCCATTTTCAGTTGTCAAAGTACAGGTTTAATTTTTCATTTTAGGTCCGAAGGGATTATAATATATGAAATATGATGTTACCTTTACGGAGCAGGCAGAAATTGGTTACAGTGATTCGGGTTATGTATTCCGGAAGAGATGTAGATAAGCAGCTTGATGAATTTACAAAGTTATAATCATAAATCCTATGAGGCGTATGAGACATTTGGTTTCATACGTCTTTTCTTTTTTGCTTTTTTGAGTTGACTACCGGTCAACAGAAGTTGACCGTTTGACGAACGATTTATTCCGTGGCGTTCCGTAGAATTGCATGTGTAAGCAAGAGGTGACGCAAGCCGGCAAGCCTAACCTCCAAGAAAGAAAATGGAGGTGCGAACATGTGCATTACAGAAGATAAGCTGATGGAAAGCTACGGGAAAGCAACTCCCCGTGAACGCTTCCGACTGATCTACAAGAACTACAGTATCTTTCCACAGTTGGTGGATTGCTACGAAACAGGGCTGTTCAACAGGATCCTTTTCGAGGTTGAGTACAACAGACGGAAGAAAAATGATGACGACCTGGGCGTGAGGATCCAGACCAGTCATCGCAGCGACCCCACAGCCGCAAAAGCGATCGAGCATATCATGATCCGCGATGCCATCGAGGAATGCAATTTCTCCGGGAACATCCTGAAGGAAACGGATACTCCGGAAAAGCACAAACATGATATTCTCACGATCCATATGATGAGACGGGAGATAGGCAAGACGATGATTTGTACGACGAACTGTATTTTGACGACAGCCCGCATTGACGCAAAAAGTAAATTTAATACCATATTTTTCAAAAATTGTATTGACAACTCAGAGATTTGTAAGATAATAGTGGTGTGGGGTATAACTACTATGAACAATTATGAATTTTTAGAGAAACTCGGCTTTTCGTCAAACGAAGCAAAAGTATACGGAACACTAATTAAACATAAAGTGTTAAACGGTTACGAAATCGCAAAACTTTCGGGCGTTGCGCGTTCATTGGTGTACGAGGTTATCAATCGCCTGGTGGCAAAGGGCGCGGTTATTCGTATAGACGGAGAGCCGAATTTTTACAAGCCTATCGAGTATCAAGACCTTATACGTAGCATCAAGGAAGAAAACGAAAAGAATATTGCCTGCGCCGAACGCGAGCTACAACAACTTGCAACGGAAAACGCCGATGTCGATTATGTAATGAATATAGTGGGCAAAGAAAAATACGTTGCTAAGGCAAAGAAACTTATCGACAGCGCGCAAGCGGAAATTTCGCTGTCCATTTGGCGAGAGCCGTTCGAAGTGCTACGTAGTAATATCGAAAACGCAATATCCCGCGGGGTAAAGGTGTATATTTTTACCTTCGAAAGCATTTTGGTCGAGGGCGCAACGGTGTATTCGTACAATATCAACGACGCTTCAACACTGTTTCCATACCGTAGAACAACAATTATAATCGACGGCGGAGAGTGTTTAGTCGGAGAAGAAGGCGATTGCAACGTTTGCGCGCATACGCGCAATCATTCGGTTGTTTCCCTTGCCACTGACGAAATTGTTTTGAATGTTTTTTGGAATAAACTTATCGAAAAAGAAAACCTGTTGTCTAAAGGCTGCTCCGGTGCGGATTTCTTGCAAGCCATACACAATTTGGCGGAGCGCTACGGCATTACCGACGAGATGACCAAGAATTTACTTGTTTACAATTTTCAAAAGGAGAAAACTCAAAATGGCAAAAAACGTTGAACGATTACAGGCGCGCGAAGCCAAGGAACTTATCCGCCGCGAAAAGCAGTTGGGCGCAAGAAGCAACAAGTTTTATTTGATTTACTTGTTTATGATTTTGTCGCTCATCTACATAACGGACGAAATCGCGTCTACTATATCCATTCAGTTTCAGGCGAATATAGTTACAGAATTCTTCGTAAAAAATATGGGTATGGAATACGGCGCAGGATTATCGCTCTTTTCCGCCATAGGTTTTATTTCCTATCCGGTAACACTGCTTATTATTTTCTATCGTCCCCTTGCGGACAAATTCGGGCGTAAGCCGTTTTTGGTTATTAACACGTTATGTATGGGCTTAGGGCTGTTCCTTGTGTATTTATCCAAAGATATCTACGTTTACATGATAGGCAGCACGTTGATGGGTTTTATGGTCTCGCACGATATGCAATGCGTGTACATACTGGAATGCTCCGACGAAAAGTCTCGCGCCCGTAACTACGCAATCGTAAAAGCGGTGGCGATACTAGGCACGTTACTTGTTCCGTTGCTTAGGGCTACACTCATGCAAAACGTAAGCGAGCGTTGGCATGTAGTATATTTGGTGCCGGCAATTATCGGTTTGGTAATGTCGTTATTCGCGCTACTTTTTGCTAAGGAAACAAACGCATTTTTGACTAAAAGAATAGAGTATTTAAAAACGCCTATAGAAGAACGTGAACAACGCAGCAAGGAAGGACGCGAACAAAACGCACAAGGCGGAATTCTGACCGCTGTAAAATTTGCATTCAAACACAGACAATTACGCTTTTTGATTATTGCTTGTTGTTGCTTTTATCTCGCTTCGTTAGGTACGGCAACGTACAGTACGGTCATGGCAAAGTCGGCGCTGATGACGGAAGAAGAAATAACTCTTGCTTTGTTTCTGTATCCCGTCGGCAACGCGCTGTTTACATTGATTTCCGGTTTTGTGTCGGATAAATTCGGACGTAAAGTAACTATAATCGCAATGTCTTGTTCGGCGTTGACGTGTTATTTGCTGTTTATCTTTAGCGGTATGTTCAAGTGGACTCCGTATTTGACAGGTTTTGCTATCGGCGGATTTATGGGCAGTTACTGGGGCGCAGGCGATACCATCGGCGGAATTATGTTTTCCGAATCGTCTCCTACAAACCTGCGTTCGTCGGTTACGGTAATCAATACGTTACTTAACGGTGTTATGGGCGGACTTGCAACAGTTATTACTATGATACTGCTGCCTATCATTCCCGAAAGCATGTTCGGTTATATGTATTTGGGCTTGATGGTTCCAGGGCTTGTAGGGGCAATTGTAATAATGTGGCTGTTTGTCGGCGAAACTCGCGGGCTGGATCTTAAAACTGTAACCGGTACGGAATGGGATAAGCCTAAAAAAATTAAAGAAGAAACACAGGACGGTGAATAAAAATGGATAACAAATGTTTTGAACTCGGCGCAAACGAACAGCCGTTGGATATTATCAAGGAAACATGCGGTTTTGCAGGCATATTCAAACAAATAGGAGTGATAGGGGATTCTTTGGCGTCGGGTGAGTTCGAAAGCCACGACGAAAACGGCAGTATAGTTTATACCGATATGTACGAGTATTCGTGGCCCGCTGTTTTAGAGCGCATTACGGGGACGAAGTACAACAATTATTCTCGCGGCGGAATGACCGCGCGTGAGTATATGCAAAGTTGGGCGGATGCAAACGGATTTTGGCAATGGAATCAAGCGTATATCATTGCGCTGGGCAACAACGATTCGTTTGTCTGCGGACATCCGTTGGGAAGCGTCAAGGACGTTAACGCAGAATGTCCGCAGAATAACGCCGATACGTTCTTCGGTAATATGGGCAAAATCGTTTCCAAACTTAAAACGATCGAGCCTAACGCGCGTATTTTTGTTGTAACTCCTCAACTGCGCGGTGAAGCGTGTGATAACGATATCCGTTATATCGCAAGCGAACTCGCCAAATTGTGCGATATGTTTGAGTTTACTTACTTGCTGGATATGACTGCGCATGCGCCAGTATACGATGCAGAAATGCGTAAATCGTTCGGGTTGGGCTTTCATCCGAACCCGATGGGCTACTATGCATACGCGTTGATTGTGGGAAATTATATCGATTACATTATCAGAAGTAACCCGCAGGAATTTGCTACGATACCATTTGTAGGTACGTCGCTCAAAAACAAAGATTACAAATAGAATACGATTACTGCAAGTGCAAATTTATCTAAACTTACTTAAAAAATTGTAACACAAAATAGACCATCAACACTATCCGGCTTTCGCATCCTCATTAGTGTTGTTGAAAATCTAAGTAAGATATTTGGATAGAAATAGAGGCTATCAGGAGAGACATCTTCTGATCAGCCTTTTCTTTTTTTGTGTTATCTTCCTGAAAAACACATTGACAAGCATCTATACATAGTACATACTATCCCATCATATGAAGGTTCTTGGAGATTGTGGTGTGGTAAGTTCTTATAAGGATGGGAAGCACAAGTTTGAGAACTTGTGCTTTTGTTTTGCTCCGACTCAATCTTACACAGAATCCCTCTGCAATTTCTTTACTTCCGTGATACAAAATCAAAACTTTTCTCCTTCATCCTATACTTCCTCGGTGGCACTCCATACTTCTGTTTAAACGCTTTGATAAAATGGCTGCAGTCACAAAATCCTGTCTCCTGGCTGATATAAGTTAGGTCAAAATCTGTGAATTGCAATAAGTCCTCCGCTTTTTGCAGTCTTACCGAGAGAATCATCTCCTTGCAGGTCTGCCCATAGTACTCCTTGAATATTGCGGCAAAATGCGAATAACTCATATGAAATTTTTCTGCCAGCTCCGCCACCGAGAGATCTTCCTGGTAGTGCTGTGAAATGTACTCAGATACCTCTGTAAATTTTTCGCTTAATACAGTTTCCTTTTTCCTTTTTTTTATCTGAAAGCCTTCCTGCTTCCAGACACGAAGAATTTCTGCCATAAGAAGACAATAATTCGAATGCATAATAATGTCATAACCAAATTGCTTTTCTTCTAACGTCTTCACTGATTCCTGAATCAGCTGCTTCATTTTTTCCTGATTAAATTTCTCTTTCGAAAAATAAACCGATAGCTTCTGCTCCACTGCTGCCATGGCGATCAGACTCGAAATCGGTGGAAGCGCCGAACCGGATATATTCAGATGTACCGGATCAAATTTCAGGACATAGTAGCGGATTGGAAGTTGTCCTGCTGAATAAATTGCATGAGCCATCTGCGGATAAAATAGGATCAGATCTCCCGGTTCCAATACATAATTCTCTTCTCCTGCCTCTACATACGCCTTTCCCTCCACCATGTAAAGAATCTCCACAAAATAATGCCAATGTGGAAGAATTGGAAACATCTCAGATGTCTGTGCATCAAATAAAAAGGCTTCATATGGTTTGTTTAATTTGTCTGAACATTCAAAATAAGGTTTCACAGATTATCTCCATCATAGATTTTTACAATTTTATAATAGATTCATTATATCATATCTTTTTTCTGCATGATATACTTTCAGCAGAAAACATTCAGAAACTATATAATGATATGAGGGTCAAAAGGTATTTTGCCCCTCATTTATGATTAATCAGATTACTACATGCTACGCATTCCCGTAATCTGACTCCACCTCGAAATCCGCTAATTTTCTGCGTTTCAGCAGTAAATTGCTACTTTCTCGGTGTAGTGCGGGTCACTAAGGTATACATCGAATTGCATGCAAGCATGCATCGATGATACCTTTTGACCCTTTAATCATATAATTCGAAAGACAGGAGGTTTTTACCAAAATGAACATTCAAAATCAACTTGGATATATTAAAGGAATTACATTTGCCCCATTTCACAAACGTGGTTCTCTTTCTACACAGGCTGCACGTGATAGTTTTGATTATATGATAGAACACACGGCTGCTGATTTCGTAATCCTTGCTCCTGTAGGACTACAGGAGCACGCACACTCAGAAGAGATTTGTTACACTTCCAGTGCCACATTCTCAGATGAAGAATTAATCAATATGATACGTTATGCAAAAAGCAAGAGCATCCGTGTTGCCCTGAAACCTACCGTCAATTGTAAAAACGGTGTCTGGCGCGCTTACATCAGTTTCTTTGAAAAAGATGTTCCATGTGAACCGAAATGGGAAAACTGGTTTGCCTCTTACACAGAATTCCAGACACACTATGCCAAAATTGCAGAAGCCGAACAATGCGATCTTTTTATTGCAGGATGTGAGATGGTAATGACGGAACACCGCAGTGAAGAATGGAGAAACGTAATCGCTGCGATCCGAAACTATTACCACGGACCTGTTTCCTATAATACCGATAAATATCAGGAAGAAAATGTAACCTGGTGGGATTGTGTCGACATGATCTCCTCCAGCGGATATTATCCGATTGATCAGTGGGAACAGGAACTTGACCGTATTGAAAGGGTCGTTCAGAAGTTCAAGAAACCATTTTTCTTCGCTGAAGCAGGATGCATGTCCAGAAAAGGTTCCTCACTAGTGCCTAACAACTGGGCAGTTCAGGGAGCTTTACGTCTGGAGGAACAGCCAGACTGGTATCGAGCTATGTTCGAGGCCTGCGCAAAACGCTCATGGGTCAATGGTTTTGCCATGTGGGAATGGGCGCCGGTTCTTCCTTCCAGAAGTACTGCGGCAAGAGATACCAGCTACGAAATCTGCAACAAACCGGTACAGGAGGTTATTAAAGATTACTATGGGAGAGACAAAAGAAAATAACATACAACAAACTTCAGAACAGGATCTCTGGCAGGAAGAAGCTGCCATGATGCACATCTTCAGCCGGAACAGAAAAAATAACCTGCGCACGCTTCTTTCTCTTTTCAAGGGACACTATGGCGCGCTGGCTGGTTCCATTTTCTTTTTCATTATCAAGCATTCCCCAACCTGGGTTCTTCCAATCGTTACAGCTAATATTATCAATGCAGTGACAGACCACAACGGGAATATTATCAAAATTCTGATTCTGAATACCATCCTTATGATTGTATTTCTGGTACAGAACATACCAACCAACTACTTCCATACCTGGCTCTATGCCAAAACGGTACGAACAGTAGAGAAAGAACTGCGCGAAGCCCTAGTCTGCAAGCTTCAGCAATTGTCGATCACCTATCACAAGGAAATGCAGTCCGGAAGGCTTCAGTCGAAGATCATGCGAGATGTAGAACAGATACAAAATCTTGCATCTCAGATCTTTATCTCTCTTTTGACTATCATTCTGAACATTGGTGTATCCTTCGGAGTGGTCATCTTCAAAAGTCGGATCGTATTTCTTTTCTTCCTCTGCACGATACCGGTTTCTGTTTTGATCATTGTTGGTTTTAAAGGAAAAATCAAAACCCATAACCGTGCTTTCCGTAAAGAAATGGAAGAAACTTCTGCAAAAGTAATGGAAATGGTTGAAATGATTCCTGTAACTAAAGCTCACGCTCTGGAAGATCAGGAAGCCCGTAAAATGAGTGAACAGCTTCGTAAAGTTGCTGAAAAAGGGCTTCAGCTTGATATGATTCAGACATACTTTTCTTCAATCAGCTGGGTTGCATTTCAGATCTTTCAGGTATTCTGTCTTGCATTTACAGCCTACATTGCATGGAAAGGAATCATCGGTGTCGGAGATATCACCTTATACCAGACGTATTTTTCCAGCATCGTCGCTCAGATTGCAAGTATTGTGACTTTGCTGCCAATCATTGCGAAAGGCCTGGAATCCGTTGAATCGATTGGTGATGTGCTTTGTGCAAATGATATTGAGGACAACCGTAGAAAGAAAAAAGTAGTTGATCTGAAAGGTGAGATTACATTTCAGGATGTATCTTTTACTTATAAAGGCGCTGAAAAACCGGTATTAAGTCATCTGAACTTCAAGATTCAGCCGGGGGAAACAGTTGCCTTTGCCGGTGGTTCCGGCTCTGGAAAAACAACAATCCTCAATCTTGCCATCGGTTTCCTGAAAGCTGACAGCGGACAGGTATTGGTTGATGGAAATGACCTGATGGAACTGGATCTGCACAGCTACCGAAAGCAGATTGCCGTCGTTCCACAACAGTCCATTCTCTTCACCGGAACTCTCCGCGAGAATATCACCTATGGATCTGAATCCATCTCCGAGGAACAGTTATGGAATGTCATCCGTGCAGCCAACCTGGAAGAAGTTGTCCAGAAACTGCCGGATGGTCTGGACACGATGATCACAGAACATGGGGAAAATCTTTCCGGCGGACAACGGCAGCGCATCTCCATTGCCCGTGCATTTTTACGGAATCCGAAGATCCTGATTCTGGATGAGGCAACTTCTGCGCTTGACAGCATCTCTGAAAAGAAGATTCAGGATTCAATCCAGAAACTTGTGAAAGGACGTACCACACTGATCGTAGCCCACCGTCTGTCTACCATTCGCAATGCTGACCGGATTGCTGTGATTGAAAAAGGAAATGTTCTGGAATGTGGCTCTTACGAAGAATTGATAGAGAAAAAAGGCGCATTTTATCGGATGGAGAAAATGTAAAAAATCAGTAGCTGGTTAGTTCAGAAACCTGTCTGCGGGATTGATCTGGAAATGTTTCTGGCATAGATAAGTGACAAAACCGCGGAATTTAATAGTAGAATTTGTAGTAGAACACGGTTGACAAATCCACCGGACAATGTCTATAATAAATGCAATTGAAGCATTGAAAGCGTAGACGGGAACAAGTACCGATTTGTGGAATGCACAGAAAGCAGCCGGGTGATGAGAGGCGCGCAGAAAGCAGATATGGGAATACATCTCTGAGCTTCACACCGAACGCAGGATTATGCCAGTAGGCTGTGACGGAGTGGTGCACGTTAAGAGCACTGGAGTGTTGTCGGACACTCGCAAAGGTAAATTGTGTGAGCAATTTACGAATTAAGGTGGTATCACGAGTAATCCCCCTCGTCCTTATGTATAATGTATAGGACGAGGGGATTTTTTCTATATAGGAAATTCTTTTGAATTTCAAAGGAAAAACCTATCTATGCGACGAAATTCATTTTTAGATGAATTTTTGAAAACCAGAAAATGAGGAGGAACAAAATGACAGTATATGACGAATTAGTTGCCCGCGGTCTCATTGCCCAGGTAACCGATGAAGAAGAAATCAAAGAATTAATCAATAATGGAAAAGCCGTATTTTACATCGGCTTTGACCCGACAGCAGACAGCCTTCATGTAGGACATTTCATGGCGCTTTGCCTTATGAAACGTCTTCAGATGGCAGGAAACAAACCAATCGCACTGATTGGTGGCGGAACCGCTATGATCGGTGACCCGTCCGGACGTACCGACATGCGTCAGATGATGACAAAAGAGACCATTAACCATAATGTAGAGTGCTTCAAGAAACAGATGAGCCGTTTCATCGAGTTCGGTGAAGACAAGGCAATGCTGGTAAATAATGCAGACTGGCTGATGGATTTAAATTATGTAGATGTATTGCGTGAAGTTGGTGCGCATTTCTCTGTAAACCGTATGCTTACTGCAGAATGCTACAAGCAGCGTATGGAGAAGGGATTAAGCTTCCTGGAATTCAATTACATGATCATGCAGAGTTACGATTTCTATACCTTATTCCAGAAATATGGATGTAACATGGAGTTTGGTGGAGATGATCAGTGGAGCAACATGCTTGGTGGCACCGAGCTGATTCGTCGTAAGCTTGGAAAAGACGCATATGCCATGACCATCAATCTGCTTTTGAATTCCGAAGGAAAGAAGATGGGAAAGACACAGTCCGGTGCCGTATGGCTTGATCCAAACAAAACATCCCCATTTGATTTCTTCCAGTACTGGAGAAACGTATCGGATGCGGATGTATTAAAATGCCTGCGTATGCTGACATTCCTGCCACTTGAGCAGATTGATGAGATGGACAAGTGGGAAGGCGCACAGCTGAACGAAGCAAAAGAGATTCTTGCATTCGAGCTTACCAAGATGGTACACGGCGAGGAAGAGGCAGAGAAAGCAAAAGAGGCTTCTCATGCATTGTTCTCAGGCGCAGGAGCATCTGCTAATATGCCTACGATCGAGGTGAATGCAGATGATTTCGCAAATGGAACCATGGATATCATGGCGGTATTAGTAAAAGCCGGCCTTTGCGAGAGCCGTTCCGAGGCACGCCGTGGTGTGCAGCAGGGTGGAGTCAGTGTCGATGGAGAGAAAGTAACGGATATCGGCGCAACCTATACACTGGATGATTTTGCTGGCGAAGGCAAGGTTGTAAAACGCGGAAAGAAAAAGTTTGCAAAGGTAGTTGCAACAAACTAGAAGTTCGGGTTGACTAACGGATTGCCTCTCTGTTATTCTTTTAAAAAGCCATTCAAACAGGTGGCAGCATAACGCTTCGTAAATTTTATAAGGCACCATGTGAGGGAGTAGTTCGCACACAGTGTGGTTTGTCAACAGTCCCGGTCGTATGACCTGGCAAATCTTAAAGAATGAGACTCATGTATACATTGATAGAGGTAGTCTATCTTTGTATGCGTGAGTTTTTTGTTTGTTTAAAAGATGGAATTGCTATGTAAAAAGCACACCGATGTATGTTATGGACTACAAAAGAGACACTAGGAGAAAAGGAGAAGATGCATGGCACTAATTATCGAGTTGTTTTTGATCGGTGTTGGTTTGTCCATGGACGCTTTTGCAGTATCAATCTGCAAGGGACTTGGAATGGAGAAAATCAACAAAAAGCAAGCATTTACCATCGGTTTGTACTTTGGAGGATTTCAGGCGCTGATGCCATTGATCGGCTGGTTTCTCGGAATCCGATTCCAGCAGTATATTACCTCGATCGATCATTGGATCGCATTTATTCTGCTTGTATGTATCGGTGGAAAGATGGTTGTGGAAGCCGTTCGTGACAGAGATCATGAGGTAGTGGGAAAAAAGAATCAGCCACTTGATCATAAGGAAATGTTTCTTCTGGCAGTAGCGACAAGCATCGATGCACTGGCGGTAGGAATCACATTCGCATTTCTTGATACACCGATCATAGAAGCAATTGTAATCATTGGCTGCACCACATTTGTACTTTCTATTGTGGGCGTGATCGTAGGCAATTTCTTTGGAACACGTTACAAAAAGAAGGCGGAGATTATAGGAGGAATTATTTTAATTCTGATTGGATTAAAAATACTTCTCGAGCATTTGGGCATACTTCCATTCTAAAGAATTGGAGTATCGAGGACAGTACGAAAAAAGGAGATTATTATGACAGAGTTTATTACAAACTGCGCATTGCCACTGGCAATATTATTTCTGGTAATTGGATTTGTATTTCTTGTAAAGGGGGCAGATATTTTTGTTGAAGGAAGTTCAAGTATTGCCAAGAAGTTTAAAGTACCGTCCATTATTATCGGACTGACGATTGTTGCAATGGGAACATCACTGCCGGAGGCAGCCGTATCCGTGACAGCTTCCATTGCAAATAAAAATGCACTTGCTGTCAGTAATGTTATTGGATCGAATATTTTTAACCTTATGATGGTAATCGGTGTGTGTGCGATCATGACACCGGTAGCTGTCAACAAAGCAACTTTAAAAAGGGATTTTCCGTTTTCTGTTATTTGCGCTATTTTGCTTTTGGTTCTGGGGCTGATCGGACCAATGTCATTGGGACATGCAGATGGTGTCATTTTCCTTATTCTCTTTGCGGGGTTTATTGGACTTATGATCCGCAGTGCCATGAAAGCCAGCAAGCAAGGAAATGTGGTTGCAAGTGAAGAAATTGAGGCGGCAGAGGAAATCAAAATTATGCCGGTATGGAAGAGCCTTTTATTCATTGTAATCGGAGCGGTCGGAATTATTATAGGTGGCGATGTGGTCGTAGACAGTGCAAGTAATATCGCCGCAAAATTCGGAATGAGCCAGACATTGATCGGATTGACCATTGTGTCTGTCGGAACTTCGCTTCCGGAGCTTGTGACTTCCATCGTTGCAGCCCGTAAGAATGAAGTCGATATGGCATTGGGTAATGCAATCGGTTCTAACGTATTTAATATCCTGTTTGTTTTGGGTATTGCAGGCGCAATCAGCCCGATGGCGTTCCTTACCGAGAATGTGATCGATATTGTAATTCTTCTTGTGTTCAGTTTGATCGTATGGCTTTTTGCCTGGACAAAGAAAGAAATCAAGCGTGGCGAAGGATTGATCATGGTGCTGTTGTATGTGCTGTATGTTGTGTATATTTGCATGAGATAGATGATCAGGAAAGGTGGAATATATGACATTACTTATGAGAGACAATGAGCAATGAAAGAGGCTGGATATTAGGGTTAACCGTTGGGTTAACCAAGATGAAAGAAAAGGCGGAGTTTTCAAATTCGAAGACTCTGCCTTTGGCTTATATTCTTTTAAAAGCAATCCCTTTATACACTCGGACAGTTTTTCCGCTTATGGTGAGGACGGAAGGGACTTTCGCAGATCCATTGCACGGTGCCGTCTAAATCCGACAGATCATCTTTTGTCAGTTGATATTTCTTCGTACATATATACTGGTTCACTTTGTATACAATGTAGATAAGCTCGGTAACAATTGATGCCATATAAAATACAACATACAAATGCACTGATAAATAGAATGCGTAGGATTATTTGTAGATAATAATTTCTGTTTATTTTTCATATTAACCCTTCCAATTTAGTACAGAAGTTATTCCGTTAGAAATTTCGGTGTATGCATCAATTAGTTCATATAAATATGAAAGGCCTTGCGATTCCATATGGTAATAGGTGCGTTTGCGACGGATTCCTACTTGCTTTTCATAGGACGAGATATAGTTTCAATCGGCCAATTTATATAATGCTGGGTATAAAGATCCTTCAGGCACTACAATAATTCCGTTGGAGCGTTCATTCATTAATTGGCATAATTCATATCCATAGCAATCTTTTTCGGATAAAATTTTTAAAGCTAGCATTTCGATAGAGCCCTTTTTAAAATTGTCGCGACGATCTATAGAAGTCTCCTTTTATTTAAAAATTATAGCATATAAAATTAGGGAAATAAATATTTAGTAAACCTAAATATATTGACAGAATAGTATTTAGTGTAGTATGTTTAAATTAATAAAATGGTTGATTTAAAAATTGGGAGAAGGGGGAATGAGAAAAACAAAGAATATTAAGATACTGTGAAACTAATGTTTGTGATGAGGAGGAAAAGGTATGATAAAGAAAAGAACACAAAATGTTATTTGCATGGTTATTTGCTTTTTGGTATTAGGATATGGGGGAGTGCAGAAGGTTGATGCAGCTACATTAATAAAAAATGTACCAAAGACATATGCATTTGTTTCAACTGATGGAGAAACATGTAGTGCCACAGTGACAGCGGTTGTAACCCAGGTGTATTCAGAACATGGTGGAATAAGGAGTTATACAGACCGAAGTGGTAGTATAACGTATAAATATGTAGCTTCATATACAATACCACAAGTCACTTATTCATCAGATCCTAAATTTGTTGATGCAAATGGAAATACGGTTAAGACATTTTCTCCATGGACGAAAGAAGATCAACTAGTATCTATAGGAACACAGATTGTATATTCAAAAAAGAATACGACGAATGTTGGATATTCTAGCGGAAATGGATACTATTTGATGCAGGGCTATATGGTTGGAAATAGTGATTATATGGTCACACCGTGGTATGGAAATAGTGTAAAATTAAAGCTTGGAAACAAATAAAGAGGGAGGGGATTTTTATGAAGAAAAAGATAATTAGTATGTTGACGGTATGTGCATTATTGATCATTCTTAGTATACCAGCAGTTTTTAAGGCAAATGATGATAATGCTTTTGCAAAAAAAGGAGAGAAAATCTCAGATATAGTCAAAAACCAGGATGCAGATCAGGTTGTATTTTCTGCTAAAGGTGTAGAAGTAACTAAAGGGGAATTAACCGCTGCTATTATCGGAAATATGGATCAGGGAAAAACTAAGGAAGAAATTATTGAAAGTGCAACAAAGTTGGTGGTTACCAAAAAAAGTTTGTATGCAGAAGCTGTTAAATCGGGAATTAAAGTAACGGATGAAGAATATAAAGCATACAAAAATTTGGTGAAGGACAGCTTGGAAAACGCTGAAAATAAGGAAGATATACAAGCCTATTTTGATGGTTTTGGAGGTGAAGAGAATTATTGGAAACAAATGAAAGTGGTCATTATGGAGAATCTCGCAATTCGAAAATATATGAATGAATTGACACAAAATGAAAGTGATATTGTAGGCTATTCTGAGAATAACAACTATGATGATATTGTACAACAGCAGAATATGGAACAGCAAATAAAGGATAATGTATACGATGAAACCTTGGGTGAACAAGAAAAAGAAAAATTAAAGGAAGTAGCGGGTGATCTGTATGAAGAAGTAGAGAAAACATCGAAATGATAGAACTTTATGATCTCGCCACTTTACAAATCCGAATGAATCGGTTATTATTTGGATATACTATGATTAAAGGAATGCGTAGCATGTAGTAATCTGATTAATCATAAATGAGGGGCAAAATACCTTTTGACCCTCATATCATACTATGATATAGAAAACACTGGGAAAAAGAGAGTACATCAGCAGAATCTTTACAGAGAAATTTCCGGGAAGGCTGAGAGGAAATGAGGGAAAGCGGATGGAAGATGGCTTTGGAGTGGCAGAGACGAACTGGAGATAAATACATGAGCAATCAAAGGCCAGGCTCTGACGGGACCGCCTGTTATAGCGGACAATGAGGCTGATATCGTTGGGTATCAGTGAATAGAAGTGGTATCACGGGATTATAGCTCGTCTTCTGGATTTCCGGAAGACGGGCTTTTTTACATTTATAAAAAAAGGAGCAAAACCATGGCAAATAAGGGAAAGTATTACATGACAACTGCGATTGCCTACACATCTGGCAAGCCGCATATTGGAAACACATATGAGATCATTCTTGCGGATGCAATCGCAAGATACAAACGTGCAGAAGGTTACGATGTCTATTTCCAGACAGGAACCGACGAGCATGGACAGAAAATTCAGGAGAAGGCAGAAGCAGCTGGAATCACACCGAAGGCTTTTGTTGATGAAGTATCCACAGAGGTAAAGAGAATCTGGGATCTTGTCAACGCATCTTATGATAATTTCGTACGTACAACGGACGAAGATCATGAGAAGTGTGTAAAGAAAATTTTTAAGAAACTCTATGATCAAGGAGATATCTACAAAGGATCTTATGAGGGAATGTACTGTACACCGTGTGAGTCTTTCTGGACAGAGTCACAGCTTGTAGACGGAAAGTGCCCGGACTGTGGACGTGAAGTAAAGCCTGCAAAAGAAGAGGCATATTTCTTCAAAATGAGCAAATACGCAGATCGTCTGATCGATTACATCAATACACATCCGGATTTTATTCAGCCGGTTTCAAGAAAGAACGAAATGATGAACAACTTCCTTCTTCCGGGATTACAGGATCTGTGTGTCTCAAGAACATCTTTCAGCTGGGGAATTCCGGTAGATTTCGATCCAAAGCATGTCGTATATGTATGGCTGGATGCTTTGACGAACTATATCACAAAGATTGGTTATGATCCGGATGGCTCAAGTGAGCTGTTTAAGAAAAACTGGCCGGCAGATTTACATCTCATCGGTAAGGATATCGTACGTTTCCACACGATTTACTGGCCGATATTCCTTATGGCACTTGATCTTCCGCTTCCGAAGCAGGTGTTTGGTCATCCATGGCTCCTGCAGGGCGGTGACAAGATGAGTAAGTCCAAAGGAAACGTAATTTATGCAGATGATATGGTAGACCTGTTTGGTGTGGATGCGACACGTTATTTTGTACTTCATGAGATGCCATTCGAAAATGATGGTGTCATCACATGGGATCTGGTAATCGAGAGATACAATTCCGATCTTGCAAATATTCTGGGAAATCTGGTAAACCGTACCGTTTCCATGAGCAATAAATATTTTGATGGTGTTGTAAAGTCCACAGGCATTACCGGAGAAGCAGACGCAGATCTTAAGGCAGTTGTAACAGGAGCAAGAGACCGCATTGCAAAGAAGATGGAGAAACTTCGTGTGGCAGATGCAATCTCTGAAGTATTTGCACTGTTCCGCCGCTGCAACAAATACATTGATGAGACAACACCTTGGGTACTTGCAAAGGACGAGGCACAGCAGGATCGTCTTGCAGAGGTTCTTTACAATCTGACAGAATCCATTACGATCGGTGCAAGCCTGCTTCATTCCTTCCTTCCGGAGACAGCAGAGAAGATTGTTGCACAGCTTTCTACTAGCCTGCGTGATTTTGATGACCTTGATAAGTTTGGTCTGTACGCAAACGGAACAAAGGTAACTGAGACACCGGAAATCCTGTTCGCAAGACTTGATGCAAAAGAGATTATGCCTAAGGTAGATGCAATTCAGGCAAAGCAGAAAGAGAAGTATGAAAAGGAGCAGAAGGCATTAAACGGTGACGCTGATACAGCAGAGGAAGCTGCAATCGATATTGAACCAAAGGATGAGATTACTTTTGATGATTTCATGAAGCTTCAGTTCCAGGTTGGTGAAATCCTTTCCTGTGAAGCAGTTCCAAAATCCAAGAAACTTCTCTGTTCCCAGGTAAAGATCGGTTCTCAGGTAAAACAGATTGTATCCGGAATCCGCAAGGATTATTCACCGGAAGAGATGGTCGGCAAGAAAGTTATGGTTCTTGTGAACTTAAAGCCAGCCAAGCTTGCAGGCGTTTTATCCGAAGGAATGCTGCTTTGCGCAGAGGATGAGAATGGCCAGCTGTCACTTATGACACCTGAGAAGCCAATGCCTTCAGGAGCTGAGATCGCATAACAGATAAAACAGGAGGATCGCGTATGGAAATCCTTGATATTGTAGATGATAATGGAATACCTACCGGAAAGACGGTAGAACGTAAGACTGCCCATAGGGAAGGCATTCAGCACCGCACGGCGCATCTTTGGATTGCGCGCAAAAAGGGTGGAAATATCGAACTTCTCCTGCAGAAACGATGCATGGAGAAGGATTCCTTTCCGGGCTGTTATGACATTTCCAGTGCGGGACATATCCCGGCAGGAATGGATTATATATCATCCGCTTTGCGTGAACTTCGCGAAGAACTTGGAGTTACCGCAAAGGAAGAGGATTTGATATTCTGTGGCAAAAAGCGTGTCACTGTCACTTCCGAATTTCATGAGCACCCGTATACGGACCGGCAGGTATGCAATGTATATCTGATGTGGCTGGATCGGGAAGCAGAAGACTTTGTCGTTCAGAAAGAAGAGATCGACAGTGTTATGTGGATGGAGTACCAGGCATGCCGAAAAGCAGTCATTGAAAATACAATTCCAAACTGCATTGACATCGAGGAATTAGATATGCTGGAGGAACATTTTCATGATATTTGAGACACATGCGCATTATGATGACGAGCGATTTACAGAGGATCAGGAAAGTGTGCTGGCGGATCTTCCACGCAAGGGAATTTCACCGGTCATCAATGTGGGAGCTTCTATTGCATCCACCAGGACGACATTAGAACTGGCACAGAAATATGATTTCATCTATGCAGCAGTCGGCGTGCATCCGAGTGATATTGATGGTCTCAATGAAGAGACATTTGCGTGGCTTACGCAACAGACAACATATGAGAAAACGGTCGCAGTCGGAGAAATCGGACTGGATTATTACTGGGATAAAGAAGCGGATGTGCAGGAACGGCAGCGGTATTGGTTTACCCGCCAGATGGAACTTGCGCATCAGGCAGATCTGCCGGTCATCATCCATTCGCGGGATGCGGCAGAAGATACAATGGAAATTGTGCAAAAAGAACACGATGCCGGAATTACAGAGCCAGGCGTAATCCATTGTTATTCCTACTCACCGGAGATGGCACAGGAATTTATCAGGCTTGGATATTACATCGGTGTAGGTGGTGTGGTAACGTTCAAAAATGCGAAGAAACTGGTGCGTACAGTGGAAGAGATTCCGCTTGAGCGGATTCTTCTGGAAACTGACTGCCCATATATGGCGCCGGAACCACACAGAGGTACGAGAAACGATTCGCGTAATATTCCGTATATCATTGCAAAGATTGCAGAAATCAAAGGTGTGACACCGGAGATCGTGGAACAGACCACAAGGGACAATGCATTTCGATTGTTTTCTCGTGTATCCGGATAAGAAGTTAAGGGCGTGTGAAAAAATGAAAGTTTTTCACACGCCCTTTTTGTACGCTCTATACGTATGTATACATGGGAAGTCCCATTAATTATTGCTGGTTGGAATGTATGGACGAATCGCACCTGCAAGCTGTGCAACCGGCATACTCTGTAACCATATACGTCCCGGTCCGGTAACCACGGTATTGAATAAGCCCTCTCCACCGAAGAGAATATTCTTTACACCCGGTACGGTCTGGATATCGATGCTGCAGGTTCCTGTCATTGCTGCAAGGTATCCGGTATCGATGACAATCTGCTGACCCGGAGCTAGTTCATATTCTTTTACATAGCCGTCAAATTCCAAAAATGCGATGCCGTTTCCAGAGATGCGCTGCATAATGAAACCCTCTCCGCCGAATAAGCCGCTGCCGAATCTCTTCTGGAAGAAAATGGACATTTCTACGGAGGCACTGGAAGCTAAGAAAGCACTCTTCTGTGCAACAATCTCCTGTCCCGGTGCGATTTCAAATGCACGGATAGATCCCGGAAAACTGGATGCGAATGCAATCAGTCCGTTTCCGTTTCTTGCTGTGTAACGGTTGACAAACATGCTCTCGCCGGAAAAAGCGCGGCCAAACATTTTGCCGATTCCACCGTTGCTTGTAGTCTCCATCTGCATGTTCGGAGACATCCAGGACATAGCGCCCTTTTCTGTAATCATAGTTTCGTTTGCTTCAAGATTGCAAATAACAACTGGTAATGGTTCCCCTTCAATTGAATAGTTCATAAATATCCTCCTTGTTTGTGATAGACAGCCGGTTTATAGTCTTTGAACCATCTGTCGTTAATAGTGTAGCAGACCTTGTGGAAAAGATAAATAAAAATTTACAGGGATGTTGAAAAAGATACAAAAAGACCCAGAATCCATTGGGATACCGGGTCTATATAGGGGAGGGGAGGGCTGAAAAATACTTTATGTATTTATCAATTAATATATATAGCAAACAGAGTAAACAGTAATGTTACCTGATTTTGCACTTACGTGAACCTGATCAAGCTTACCAGAAAAATCGCTGGTACCGAATGCAGATACACAATTGTCATAGGAGCATTTGATGTAGCGGTGACCATTTGCTGAGCCGGATTCACTGATAGAAACCTTTGCCCAGGATGCGCCGCCAGACCAGCTCTGTAAAATGAACTCTAAATCGTCTTTGTTGCCATCGTATTCGATATAGAAAGAACCGCCTTTTTTCACGTCACTGCCATTGAAACTTCCACCATTTCTGGAAGTCATAACAGATACTGCCTGATTCCAGTTGCTTGCGGATTTTGTTCCCCAGAACAGTGATTTATAGCTGGAAGAACTACTTCCAGAATTGCTGCCTGAAGAGCTGCCAGAGCTGCTTGAGGAAGCTTTCTCTAAATACCATAACTGATTCTTTCCGCCTAAGTATTCCCACTGGTTTACATTTCCACCGTTTGTTTTGCTCCATGCATAAACTTCAAGGCAGGAGTAGCAGTTGGACATTTTTGTTTTGATGATATAAGCATCACCGGATTTTACGAACTGGAACTTCTGGCAGTCGCCACCGTGGTAAGACCACTGCTGAATGTTGGTTCCGTTTGAAGTTCCCCAACCACTGACATCGACACCGCTCTTGTAGTTGGAACATGCGGTAAGGATGGAGTAGTATCCGTTTCCGTCGTTTACTAATTTAAATTTCTGTGCATCACAGCCGTTAAACTGGTACTGCTGAACATTTGCACCATTGGATGAAGATGCATTTACGACATCTAAGTATTTTCCGCTGTTGGCGTTCTTGATATAGTAGACACCATCTAATCCACTGGTGTTGTAATCTTTGCTGCCTGAGCTACCGGAAGAACTGCTTCCTGAGCTGCCTGAACTTCCGGAACTGCTGGAAGAACCTGTGAATACCGTACATGTCTGGGCCGTTTTGCTGATTCCGTTGTCTCCGTAGAATAAAGTGTTTCCCCAGTCAGACAGGCTGGAACCGTCGAAAGAGTTTGCGAGGTCAAGGTAAGCCCATGTCTCGCCGTTTCCTTTCCATGACCATCCCATGTATCCAACACCTTTTTGCTGGCTGTACTGCATGATTGTGTATTCGTCGACATCACCATTGGTATGTTTAAAACCAAACTCACCAATTGTCAGAGGAGCACCGGTTGCAAGTGCGTTATCAATATTGGTACGAACTGTATTTGCATCGCTGCCGGCATATTCATACATATGAATAGAAAACATAATGTTGTTATCAGAATCGGCCTGAATAACAGATTTTCCATAATCTTTGATGGAATCCGGGTACTGACCCCAGCCAGCACAGTCAACCATTAATAAGTTATGGATTCCGGCATTACGCATATTTTTGATTGCGGTTTTGTAACCGGATGCCCAGGCACTGCCGTTCCATGTGCCGTACCATTCGTTTGCAATGTTCACAATCACATATTTCTTATTTGCAGACAAAATGGATTTCATTTCTTTCCAGTAATCAACTGCTGCGTTCAAATCCGAAGTGCTGTCAGAACCGGTTGCATCGTGAACTTCTACGATGCAGACAACTTTGTTCTGTTTACATACATCAATGATGTGCTGTAATTCAGAAGCAGAAGTCTTGGTATACTGCTTTCCGTTGGAACAGACAATTCGTACACAGTTGGCGCCTTTGCTTGCGGCTGCCTTGATGGAAGTATCGGTTTTGCTGCTGTACCAGGCGTGAGCGATATTTACACCTCTCATAATAAATTTGTTGCCATTGGCATCATACACACTGGTTCCGCTTGTATAGAAACCATCGGATGCTGCCTTCACTGTCTGTGGTGCCAGTGGAAGTAGTGTGCAAATCATCACGAGTGTGAGTAGAAACCCCATAAGTTTCTTTGGCAGTTGTTTTTGCTTTCTCATACTACACCTTTTCCTTTCAATGTTAAGTTTTTTAACCCCTTGATTTAAGCTAATTATAGGCAACAAAAATTAAATATTCAAGCTAAAATTAAACTAAAAAATATCTTCATTAATATATGCTAAAACAGGAAATTGAAAATTGGCGAAAATGAATATTGAGAAATTGGGAAGGGTAAAAGCAACACAAAAAAACAGGAAAGCGGTTGTGTAAAATGCACAACCGCTTTCAAAAAAGTGGGTAGGAAATAAATTATGAAAAATGAAAATTAGCTAATTAGCTAATTAACTTAACCCATTACAACTTCAACAGTAACTTCTTTCTTATCTGTTGGTAATGGAATCATGTTGCCGGCAACGGAAACACCGTCGACCGTCATGGAAGAAACGCCTTTTTCCACATGTTTTGGATTCTTCACTGTAATATGGTAAGTAACCCCGCGGAAATCACGTTTTGCTTCAAAACCATCTAAAGTAGATGAAGTACAGAAGTATGTTAAGGATTGGGATACTTTTAACGATACCGCTAAGAAGATGAAAGATGCCGGATACAAGATGACATCTCTGCTACTTTGGACCAGCATGGTTATCATAGTGTACTTATTCTTATCAAGATATATTGTACAGGGTGTGGCAGTTGGAAGTGTAAAAGGATAATAAGGTTACTGAAATGAGCAGTGCACATGGAAATTCCGGTGCATTGTTCCTTTTTGCATTTACGAGGCACTGTTTTTAGTATAAAATGATGAAAGGGACTTGAATAGGGTACAATCAAAGAAATGGAGACATATATATGGAAGACTTATTTGAAAAATTAAAAGATAGAGAATCCTTTGATGCATATTGGAATGAAAACTATGTTCCAATCGCATACGCCGATGTAAAGGATGCATATGAGGATTTTGTCAAAGCATCTGATAAACATATTTTTGTATCAGATTATGAAGAAAGTGGCAATATAAACAGAGACGATTTTATGGACAATCTGTCACAGACAGCACAGTTTACATTTCAGGACAGCCTGACGGAAGCTTTCTATGATAAGAACCCGGATTTGTATGAGACGGCATTTGCAATCTATGAAGAAGCGCAGATGAATGGTGGAAATGATGAAAATATCGCAGCGACATTTCATGAGGAATACAACCGTCTGTACAAAGAATTTCTGCTTGCAATGTATGATGCAATGTTTTAAAAGGAGAAGGCTATGGCTACATTAGGAAATCCAAAAAATACAATTGAAGTGTTGCAGAAGTATCACTTCAATTTTCAAAAAAAATTTGGTCAGAATTTCCTGATCAATACGAGTATTCTCGAAGAGATTATTGATGCGGCAGAAATCACGAAAGAGGATTTCGTCTTGGAGATTGGTCCGGGAATCGGAACGATGACACAGTATCTATGCGAGGCGGCCAGAGAGGTGGTTGCGGTAGAGATTGATACAAATCTGATTCCGATTCTAGGCGATACATTGTCTGCATATGATAATGTAGAGGTAATGAATGCAGATATTCTCAAAGTGGATATTGCAAAACTTGCAGACGAACGAAATGGTGGTAAGCCGATCAAAGTCGTGGCGAATCTGCCATACTACATCACAACTCCGATTATTATGGGGCTTTTTGAAAGTCATGTTCCAATCGACAGCATTACGATCATGGTACAGAAAGAAGTGGCAGATCGTATGCAGGAAGGACCGGGAAGCAAAGAATATGGTGCGTTGTCATTGGCTGTGCAGTATTATGCAAAGCCGGAGATTGTCGTAAATGTACCGCCGAGCTGTTTTATGCCACAGCCGAAAGTGGGCAGTGCAGTCATCCGGTTGACAAGACATGAGAATCCGCCGGTGGATGTGGATAATGAAAAACTCATGTTTCAGGTCATTCGCGCATCGTTTAACCAGAGAAGAAAAACACTTGCCAATGGGCTCAACAATTTCGGAAGTTTTTCTTTGGGAAAAGAAGAAATTCAAAAGAGTATCGAGGAGCTTGGCGTACCGGTAAATATCCGTGGTGAGGCGCTTTCGCTGGAACAGTTCGCAAAGCTGAGCAATATTATCAATGCAAAAATGAAACAGGATTAGTTATCGTGTATAAAAGTTCACAGGGTGGAAATACTGAAATCAGAATAATTTGATGATGGAGGAAAGCCCTATGAAAAAACAACAGTATATAGCTGCTGTCGCATGCCTTGTGGCAGGAGCAATTGGTTTTGCAAGTGTGTATGCAACGGAAAAAAATCAGGAAAAGCGTAATGACAGTGATTACGCAGTCCAACAGGAATCCACGGAGCAGTTGTCTGCGGCATCATATGAAATCAAGCCAAAGACTGACAAGCAGGCAGAGACTGCGCCGGAAATAGAAAATGATGCGGTAAAGGTTTCTGAAAAGGAGAAGCCGCAGACGGAAGCAACGGAAGAAAAAGAGGACAATGCAAAAAAGACGGAAAAAACAAAGACGGTAGCAACCGCAGCAGAAAACAGTTTGCATTTTGACACGAAAAAAGGTATGCAGTGGCCACTCGAAGGAGAGATTCTGTTGGATTACAGTATGGATGCCACAGTGTATTTTCCGACTTTGGAGCAGTACCGTTACAATCCGGCAATTGTTATCTCCGCGGCAGTCAATGATAAGGTAAATGCGGTTGCAAAAGGAAAAATTACCGATATTTCAGAAAATGAAGTGACCGGATGTACGGTAAAGCAGGATCTGGGAGATGGTTATACTGTCATCTACGGACAGTTAAAAGAGCTTAATTTTAAAAAGGGTGATATGGTAGAAGCAGGACAAACCATTGGCTATGTAGGAGAACCTACCAAATACTATTCCACAGAGGGAAGTAATGTGTATTTCGAACTGCAGAAGGATGGAAAGCCAGTCAATCCAAAGGAATATTTGCCAGAAATGCCGATGAACACATTAGATTAGGAAGAACCTATTTGACTTTACTTTGATTTTTGATACAATTAAGGGTGCTTTTTTAAAAGCACCTTTTAAATTTTGCTGAGGGATAGATTGGATCTGGAGAGTCTGATTTATTTCAAGAAAGTGTCAAGTTTTCTATGAAAACTTGATATGTAGGGGCAATGCATCTTTGATGCATTACAATCATCAGCACATTTGCTGAAAGCAAATTATGCATGGGCTGACGTTCAAGAAAAGGGGGCCGCAGAATGAATTTTGATAATTATACAGAGGAAGTGAATGAGTGGAGAAAACTTGTGCTTCAAAGTCGAGGGATTGATGCGGCACAGACCTTACAGTACAGCGGAAAAATCATAGCGTATGGAGAGCAGCATAACGATGCTTCTTTGCTTGGGTTTGGCTACTTTTACAGTGGAGAAACATATTTTACACTCAATGATGGCAGCCATTTTTTTGAGACGATGAACCGTGCATTGTCTTATCTGGATCAGGCAGAGGAGTGGGATCTGATGGTGCGCTGCTACAATTATCTGGGAATTGCTGCGATGAACCGTGGCAACTCACCGATTGCGCTGGACTATTACTTAAACGGATTAAATTATGCAAAAGAACATCAGATTGAAGAATTAATTATTTATCTGTACATAAATATGGGAATGCTTTATAACGAATGCGGACGTTATAAGGATGCAGAGGAATCTCTGCGAGAGGCTTATGCGTGTGTACAAAAGAACCCGGAAGATGAGACATATCATACATACATGATTGGCATTTACAATAATTTAATTCGGAGTCTTGTATTTCAAAACCGATTAAAGGAAGTGGCAACCATACTGGAACAGATCCATCAGGTACACTGGTCCTATTGTGAAATATACGATAAATTGTCAATCTGTTGCGTGGAGGTATTGTATTACCACCGATTGGGGGATGTTGCCCACAGAGATGAAAGTGTTCGCATGATAGATGAAATACTTCCGGAGAATCTGGTAGTTCTGGATCTTTTTAACGATTTTTACAATTGTTGCACGGTTCTTTTAGAGACGGATCTGGATGCGGCGTTCTGGCATATCATTGAAGTGTTAGAGCCTCTGGCACGCAATTTCAACATTATTAATTTGCAATTAAAAATATTGTCATTAAAAATGCAGTTTTATCGTAAACATGATCAGAGTGCAGAGTTTTTGCAGGCGGCAGGATTGTATTACGAGCTTTCTACCCGCATGGAGAATGAGGCGCGCGGTATTATGGGAAATGTAATTGAACTGCGCAAAAAGCTGGAGTCGGTCAAGAAAGCCCGCCAGAAAGCGGAGCAGGAGAAAATGATTCTGCAAAAGAAATCGGAACTGGATGCACTGACCGGTATGGCGAACCGCTACCGTCTGAATGATTTTTCCGATGAGATTTTTGCACAGGCGTTGCAGGATGAGACACCGCTTGCAGTAGAAATTCTGGATGTGGATTACTTTAAAGAATTCAATGACAATTATGGACATCAGCGTGGGGATGAATGTCTGTTGACGATTGCGAATGTGATTAAAAAACTGACAGAAGAGTACGATGCTTTTTGCGCACGTTATGGTGGGGATGAGTTTGTAATCATTATAAATGGAATTTCCCATGATGAGATGATTGCTTTTTGCTCGAAACTGCGTGAGCGTGTGCTCGAGTGTGGATTGGAACATCGATACTCCAAAGTTATGCCAATGGTCACAATTTCTCAGGGGGCCTGTTGGGGCATTCCACTGAGAGGAAACCGTATGTGGGATTATCTGCACGCGGCAGATGATATGTTGTATAAGGTCAAAAATTTCAGCAGAAATAATTATTGCATCGGAGACATTATGGAATCTGATGATATTGTGATGGATTTATCACAATGATACATGTTAACAAGCAACGAAAAGGAAAAGAATGGAATCAGTTAAATTTGAAGAATTAGGTTTATACCCGCAGCTTCTGCGGGCAATTAAGGAGATGGGATTTGAGGAGGCAACACCGATTCAGGCGCAGGCCATTCCGGTTGTAATGAGTGGTGTGGATGTGATCGGTCAGGCACAGACAGGAACCGGTAAGACGGCTTCATTTGGTATTCCGCTTCTTATGAAAGTGGACCCGAACAATAAAAAGACACAGGCAATCGTGCTTTCTCCGACAAGAGAGCTGGCCATCCAGAGCGCGGAGGAGATTCGCAAGCTTGCCAAATATATGCATGGAATCAAAGTGCTTCCGGTATATGGAGGACAGGATATCGGACGTCAGATCAAAGCGTTAAAAGGCGGAGCAACGATTATCATTGGTACACCGGGACGTATTATGGATCATCTGCGTCGCAAAACGATCCGCTGTGATCATGTGAACACCATCGTACTCGATGAGGCAGACGAGATGCTCAACATGGGATTCCGCGAAGATATTGAAACAATTTTATCGTATATCACGAACGAAGACCGCCAGACAGTGCTTTTTTCTGCAACTATGCCTAAGCCGATTTTAGATATTACAAAAAAATATCAGAAGAATGCGACCACAATCAAAGTGACAAAGAAAGAACTTACCGTTCCGAATATTGATCAGTACTATTATGATGTGCGCCGTAACGATAAGGTTGATGTGCTGACAAGACTGCTGGATTACTATAATCCGAAGCTTTCTCTGGTATTCTGCAACACAAAGCGTATGGTCGATGAACTTGCTTCTGAGTTACAGGGACGTGGGTATGCGGCAGAAGGCATTCATGGGGATATGAAGCAGCAGCAGAGAGACCGTGTGATGAAGAGTTTCCGAAACGGAAGATGCGATATTCTCATCGCTACAGATGTGGCTGCGCGTGGAATCGATGTCGATGATGTGGAAGCCGTATTTAATTATGATCTGCCACAGGACAATGAGTATTATGTGCATCGCATCGGCCGTACAGGACGTGCGGGTCGTACCGGACGGGCTTTTAATTTCGTAAAAGGCAAGGAAGTCTACAAGCTGAAAGAGATTCAGCGTTACTGTAAGACAAAGATTTATGCACAGCCAATTCCGTCATCGGATGATGTGGCAGAAATCAAAGCAGAGAAAGTTCTCGGAGAAATCGGACAGATTATTGAAGAGGGCAAGTTAAATGACATGATCGATCTCATTGAGCGTCAGGTCAATAACAGTGATTATACAGCCATGGACATTGCAGCTGCATTTTTGAAGCAGGCAATTGGAGGGGTGGAACTTTCCAAAGAGGACCGGGATATCGAAGATGCATTGTCTGGTGACACCGGAGCCGAAGAAGGCATGGTGCGCTTGTTTATTAACATTGGAAAAAGCCAGAGAATCCGTCCGGGAGATATCCTCGGTGCGGTTGCCGGTGAGGCAAAGATTCCGGGTAAGCTGGTAGGTGCCATCGATATGTATGACAATTATACATTTGTTGAGGTACCACAGGAGTACGGAAAAGATGTACTCCGTGGCATGAAAAATGTCAAGATCAAAGGAAAATCGGTTAATGTTGAGCCGGCGAATGCGCGTTAAGGACAACAGAGAAGACATTTTTATGATCTTCGTAGTCCACGCGGATACGTCCGCCGTGATTGGCGGCAATGCTGCTGGCAATTGACAGACCAAGACCATAGTGACCGTTGTCTTCACGCGCTTCATCCGCACGGAAAAAGCGTTCGAAGAGACGGTCACGTATTTCTTCCGGAATCGGATCGCCGGAATTCGCGACCTTAAGATAAAATTTCTTTGCCTGAATATAAGCGCGAATAACAATTTCACCGGATTCTGGTGTGTAGCTGATCGCATTGTTCAGCAGAATGGACAGAAGATTCTGAATCTGATCTTCGATTCCATTGATATACATTTCTTCCTGAATATCCGCTGTCATGCGGATTTTTTTCTCATATGCAACACTTTCCATTGGATAGATAATATCATATAAAGCTTCATCCACACGAAAACGTTTCGGCTGGGCCTGATTTTGCGCCGTATCAAGGCGTACAAGTGTAAGCATTTTGTTTACAAGAACAATCATGCGTTCCGTTTCCTGATGAATATATTCCAGGTGCTTGTTATCTGCAGAAATCTCTTTTTGCAGAAGCTGTGTGTTGGCGCGAATGACTGCAAGAGGTGTCTTCAGTTCGTGGCTGGCATTCGAAATAAATTTTTTTTCAGAACTGATCATATCCTCGATGGGCTGTGTCAGCCAGCGGGAGATAATACGGGAAGAAAATGTAAAAAGGATCAGTCCGCCAAACAGAAGAAAGATACATAATACAATTGCCGGAATGGTAGCCTGCAGAGCCGGAGCAGAGCTGATCAACATTAACTGTTTTTTCCGTAGTTTGTAAATACAAGTATATTTGTATGTCTGGTGTTTTTTTCCCCATGTCAATGAATATTTTTTTGCATATCGCAACAATTCCTCATCTGTTTTGTTGGTGAAAGTTTGGAATAAAATATGAGGTTGTTTATAATCATCAATTTGAAATACACAATAACCAATATCTTCGAGATCTAATGCAGTTCCCTGTGTACGAATAAAATTTTTCCATTTGATTTCCCGGAGAGCGGAGCGAACATCTTCTTTCACATCTTTTAGATTATTCCGGTATGTAGAATTTAAAAAGAGAAGTAAAATTCCAATCCAGATAATAGCGAGTAGGAAAATAAGCAGCGTAGTCAGCTTTTTTTGTAATTTTTTAATCATTGGCTACCTCCAGAATGTATCCTACACCACGGACGGCGCGGATCGTTACGTTGACCTGTAAATGGTGAAATTTTCTGCGCAAAAAAGAAATATAAACTTCCACATTGTTATATTCTGCGTTGGAATCATATCCCCATATTTTTGTTGCAATCTGCTCTTTTTCCAACACCTGATTCTGATTTATCAACAGAAATTCGCAAAGCTGCATTTCTTTTCCACTTATTTTCATGGATTTTCCGGTGCTGATGTTGGAAATTTCACAGGTATTGCTGTCAAAAGACAGGTTTCCGGCATGTGGACGAAGAATGTCCTGGTGGATGCGTCGTCGGCTGATTGCCTGAATCCGCATGAGAAGTTCCTGAATTTCAAATGGTTTGGTGACATAATCATCTGCACCTACTGTAAATCCCTGTATCTTATCGTCAAGTTCTGTGCGGGCGGAGAGAATAAGTACGGGGACATCATTTCCATCTCTGCGAAGCGAGGAAAGTACTTCGTATCCATTCATTTTTGGTAGCATCAGATCTAAAATAATCATATCATAGATGCCACTTGCCGCATTTTCATATCCCTGTAATCCGTCATTTGCAATATCTACTATATAATTTTCATCGCGTAATGCGTCGGCAATGGTATCAGCCAGCCGGACGCTGTCTTCAATTATTAAAATTCTCATATTGTTCTCCTATCATTTTTATTATAAATCATAAATTTTTTCTTTTGCAATTTCTTTCAAGGCTTTTTCAAGGAAACCTCCTTATGATGATAGTACATCAGGAGGAATGATACATGAAAACACTTTATTTACATATAGGCACACCGAAGACTGCGACCTCTTCCATTCAGAAATTTTTAGCACAAAACAGGGAAGTGCTTGAAAGCAAGGGATATGTTTTCCCAAAATCCCTGCATCGGTATCTGAATGTAAATGCCCGGCGTAATGGTCATTTCCTTGTCCGGAAAGTAGAAAAAGCAGAGGGTGGCAGAGATCATGAACTGGAAAAACAGTACCTGCAGGAAGGATATGATCTTATAGCTAAAGAATTTCAAACCTATGATCATGTCATCCTTTCTGACGAGTCTGTCTGGTTTGCGTCCAGCTATCCGTGTAAAGATCTGTTTACGGATTTAAAAAAGCAGGCAGATGACAATCACTATCAGGTAAAAATTATCGTATATCTTCGCCGGCAGGATACCTTCTTTTTGTCACGCTGGAATCAGGCGGTAAAACAAAATGTCGGGTATAGTTCCGTATTGTCCTGTGACGAGTATATAAGAAAAACCTTGAAAAAAGATGGAAAAATTTTAAATTATGCACACAAACTGGATCAGATTGCAGACATTTTTGGAGCAGACAATCTGATCGTGCGCAGATTCGAACCTACGAGCTGGGTGGATGGTTCTATTATTCATGATTTTATGGAGGCAATTGGAATTCCGGTTACGGAGTCGTTTATGGAGCTTGAGGAGGATGCAAATCTTCGATTGGGAAAAAATGAGACGGAAATCAAGCGTATCGTGAATACGGTTCCAAATTTGAGCAGAGAAGAAGTGGCTTATCTGGGGCAGGCATTAAAGACGCTTTCAACAGATGGAACAAAAGAAAAACCATCAGAGATGCTTTCGGTAGAGGAATTGGAAGATTTTCTTGCACCATACGAAGCCGGAAATACATATGTTGCAGAGACATATCTCAAAGATGGAAAACCGCTTTTTTCACAACAGATTAAGAATGTTCCGAAGTGGGATGCGGACAATCCACAGATGCTTCCGGATGTGATCTCATTTTTCTCTTCGGTATCCATTGATCTTTATCGCAGGAGTGCGGAGCAGGAAACAGAAATTCGTAAGCTGCAAAAAGAGACGGAACGGCTGCGATATGAAAACGAACGTCTTAGAAATCGTTTTATGCAGTTTATGTGGAAGGTAAAACATCCGTTTCGGACTTTGTGGAACAAAATTTTTAAGCGAAAGTAAGCAGGAAAATAGAAATATAAAGAGCAGGTAGAATCAGATGGAACGAAATCTTACATGGCATAATATGGACATAGACCGGACATTAAGGGAACAACAGATGGGGCAGAATGCCTGTACAATTTGGATGAGCGGTCTGTCGGGAGCGGGGAAGTCAACCATTGCGAATGCGTTGGAAAAGCGTTTGTATGCAATGGGAAAGAAGACCATGCTTTTGGATGGGGACAATGTACGTATGGGATTAAACAGTAACCTTGGATTTTCCGATGAGGACCGGATAGAGAATATTCGGCGGATTGCAGAGGTTGCGAAGCTCATGAATGATGCGGGACTGATTGTGATTACCGCATTTATCTCTCCGTACCGGCAGGATCGCAGAAATGCGAAAAAGATCATTGGAGAAGGATTTCGGGAAGTATATGTCAGTACTTCAATCGCAGAGTGTGAAAAGCGGGATGTCAAAGGCTTATATAAAGCTGCACGAGAAGGGAAAATTGCGCATTTTACGGGGATTACAAGCCCTTATGAAGCACCGGAACATCCGGACGTTGCAGTGGATACAGCGGAAATGGATGTGGAAGCATGTGTGGATCATATATTGAATCAGCTCGGATGTGTGTTGTAGCATCTGGTATGAAAAAATTCAGACGTTTTCTGAGATCCATGTTTTATATTGGATGTATTGGGTTCGGTGGAGGAAGTGCGCTGATTCCGATTATAGAGCAGGAAATTGCAGAGAAGCAGGGACTAGACGCGAAACAAAATATAGATAAAGATGTCGTTGTTGCCAGTATTACGCCCGGCGCGTTGCCGGTAGAGATTGCGGCATCGATTGGACGAAGAGGATTCGGACGGAAAGGAATGATCGCGGGAGCTGTGATGATGGCGCTGCCGGGGACGGTGCTGACAGTTCTTCTTGTGACCATTCTTTCGGTCTTTCAGGAACAGATTCTCAATGTGGTACAAATGGTTTCGGTTGTTGTTTCGGCATTTATCATATATATGCTTATGGCGTATATCCGGAATATGTTAAAGTCCTGCGCGGAGGACGGAAAAAGCAGAAAACGAAAAGCGGTGGCTTTGATGCTGGGCGTTTTTGTGTTGTCTTTTTTTGTATCTACCATGCAGGTGCTGGTGCTTGCCTTTTTTGGAATCTTTTTCACGAGGGGAAATTATTGTCGCAAAAATATGTTATTGCTGGCAATCACTTCAGCAATGTATTTGTTTACCAATAGCGTTTATTTCGGTGCAGAATATGTTGTGCTCTGTTATACAGTTTATATTTTTATGGCGATATTAAGCATTTATGGGGTTTGTTGTAATATCAGGGAGAACCAGTGGCAAGGGGAAGCCAATCGTAGAGAGATAGTAAAAGATGTCGGAATATGGTTACTGTTTTTTCTGATTCTATTACTTCCGGCAGTGATTGCAAGTCGGTCCGCAATTGTCTTTTCAGGAGAAGGCGTGCTTTCTACATGGGCATCTTTTGGGGGTGGTGATGCGTATCTGACCATCGCAGATGGCTTTTTTGTCGAGGGAGGTTTTATTACGGGGCGGCAGTATTATGGATATATTGTGCCTGCGGTAAATGTGCTTCCCGGATCCATTTTGTGTAAGACACTGGCAGCAGTCGGGTATTATGTGGGATGGAACATCGGTGGAAATGCGGTTGTTGGAGTTTTGTTTGCAATCGCGGGATTTGGCTGCAGTATTGCGGCGTCCTGCAGTTTTTTTATGCTGGCATATCATTTGTATGATTATCTGATTACATTACAGGTATTCCGGATTATCCGCAAATGGATCCGGCCAATGATTGCGGGTCTTCTTATGAAGGTTATGGTTATGCTTTGCGTACAGAATGTAAGTGTTGTGTTTGCAATGATACGATGAGATGGAAGAAAATAACATTGACAGAAATGGCATCTTTTGGTTAGATATAAATTGTGCGCTTTGGGCACACGAAAGAAAAGACATAGTAAGATATACAGGAGATATACAATTGAAATTTTCAAAAGCAAAAGTAATGGTAGCAGGATTGGTACTGGCGGCGGCATGTGTGGTTGCCCCGCAGCAGTTAAAGGCGGAAGTTCCGGCAGCGCAGATGGACGGTGTCATGGGACAGAGTATGGAGGATGAGACGGCATATGAGGAAACGCCGAATCTGGATGGTTTGATTATGCAAGGTGCTGCGGCAACATATTCATTACCGACCATGAGGGCGGCAACAGGTTCCTCCTATTCGCAGGATTTTCTGGACAGTTCTTTTACCACGGCAGGAACTTATACGAGTGCAACCTATTATCATAAAGTGGATTATGAAGATTATCAGTTATTTAACGGAATCGATGTTTCCTGGTGGCAGACAAAAGATAAAAAGGTAACATCAGTGAATTGGGAAAAAGCCCACGATGCAGGGATTGATTTTGCATTTGTCCGCGTAGGATCAAGAGATACGGCAGATGGCAGCATTTATTTTGATACCGCAGCGGATTCCCATATTCAGGCGGCTTTGGACAACGATATCAATATCGGGCTATATATTTTTTCTCAGGCACTTACAGAAAAGGAAGCAAGGGAAGAAGCTAATTTTGTATTAAAACAGCTGAAGAAATATGATTGGGATGTGACACTTCCGATCGTGATCGACCGTGAGAAAGGAAGTCATAATCGTCTGACTGGAGGAAAGTTATCCAAGACCAAGGAGACAGCTGTCTGTCAGGCTTTTGCAGACACGATTACAAAGGCGGGATATCAGGCGAGTGTATATGCATCATATGCATGGATTAAATCCTATATTGATACCGACTCGCTCGATAAATGTGGGATTTGGATTGCTCGTTATAATAATACAACGACCAGCAATTCCAAGAGTGGAAGTGCGTATGAAGATGTATTATATGATTATGATTTCTGGCAGTATTCCTCTGTTTCAAGAGTCAGTGGATATACCGGAAATCTGGATGCAGATTTCTGGTACAAAGATACAGCAATCAAGACAACCGGATTAAAAGCGGAGGCGCCATCGGCATCCGGACCGGTAACTTTAAGCTGGAGCAAAGCAGCTGCGGATGTGACAGGATACCGTGTATATCGGTACGATGCGACAGAGGATAAGTATGTTTATCTGAAATCGACCAAAAGCCGCAGCTATTCCGATGAAGATGTAAGTAGTGGCAAGACGTACCAATATAGGGTGCGCTGTTACTGGACGATAGGTGGAACAAATTATTATGGAAATTATTCTTCTGTTGTATCGGTGACAACGCCTCCGGCAAAAGTATCCAGTGTAAATACCGCCAAGAAGAGCAGTACCTATCTGACACTTTCCTGGAAAAAAGTTTCCGGTGCGAGCGGATATCGTGTATACAAATATAATACAAAGACAAAAGCTTATGAAAAAGTCACCACGATTGCAAGTGGAAGTACGACTTCATACAAGGTCACAGGACTTGCGTCCGCAACGGAGTATCAGTTTAAAGTCCGTGCATATAAAAAGGCGGAGGATGGAAATGTATGGGGAAGTAGTTCGGTTGTCTATAAAGAGAGTACAAATCCGCCCAAAACGAAGAACCTGAAGTTGAGCACCAAGTCTTCCGCAGTGACGTTAAGCTGGAGTAAGGTAGCCCGTTCCAGTGGATATGCAGTATATCGTTATGACAGCAAAACAAAGAAATATGTAAGAATTGCTACCGTAAAAAGCGGAAAAACAGTTACTTACAAGGATGCGAAGCTGAAAAAAGGATCGACGAAGCATTATAAGGTGCGTGCATACAAAACTTATAACGGAACGAAGTATTATGGAGCGTATTCCGACATTGTATCTGTGAAAGTAAAGTAGTAGGATAGGATTGTCACTATAACGCTCGACTTAAGATAGAAAAGATCATTTAAACAGCAACACAATGATTTCCAAGCCCTAAAGCTGTTACGAAATATACGTTGAATTTTTTATAATGCACCTATATAATGTAGGTATGTTATGTAGATTGGATGCGATGATAGAAATACTCTTATTGCATTGACAGTCAGTGATCAATTAAAAAACTATATGAGGAGAGTCGTTATGAAAAAACCAAGATTTGTAAAATGCATAGCTATGTTATGCACAATGGCGTTAATGCTTAGCAACACAGTTGTCTATGCGCAGTCAACATCGAAAGAAAAGGTAGATCTGACAATTAAAACTGAACAACAGTTGCGCAATTTCTTTTCGGATATGGCGAAGGGAAATGCGTATGCCGGTAAGCTGATTAAGCTGGCTAAGGATATAGAGGTAGATTCTTACAGTGGGAATAAATGGGTTCTGAATTCGGAAACAAACATAGCATTTGAGGGAACTTTTGATGGCGCAGGACATACAATCAGTGGCATTAATGCAGGAGAAACGAGTAGGACCGATCAGATGGCCGGGTTATTTGGAACGATCGCTAAGACAGGAACGGTTGAAAATTTAAATATAGCAGAAAGTGCTTTTGTTTCAAAGGACAGAAGCTTTGCCATGATCGCTGGTAATAATAAGGGAAAGATCAGTAATTGTCATATAAAAAGCAGTAGGATCTATAATGAAATTTGGCCAGGAGGAATTGCTGTTACGAATTATGGAATCATAGAAGATTGTACTGCAGAAGTAGATATCGATTTTTGTGCATACACGGCTGGAGGTATCTGTAATAATAACTACGGAAAAATCGTAAACTGCGCATTTGGAGGCAGTTTTAGGGATTATGTATTTGATAAGAAAGCAAATTCTTATATAGCAGTTACAGCAGGAGATATTGCTGCAAGTAATGTGGGTATGATTTCGAACTGTTTTAGTTATGGAAAAGCAGTTTTAACGAACGAAAAAAGTCGCCATTATGCAATCTGCGGTTATACAGATCCGTATAAGAGTACTTTGAAAAATTGCTATTACTCGGAAGAAATCAGTGATGGAGCATATAACTCATTTCAAGGAACTATTGTAAATGTGGATAATTGTACCTTGGAGGAAATGCAGACAGATCGTTTGGTTGATAAGTTGAACCAGACCAGAGGAACATCTTTGGCATGGCACTTGGGTGCGGACAGTGCATATCCGGTACATGTAGGGGTATCTGAAGTCAGATTTAAATCGCTTGCAAACAAAAAAGGTTATATCAAATCGTCAAAGAGTTATGCGGCCGATGGAGAGACCGTGAAGTTAACAGTAAAGCTGAATAAGGGTTATAAGTTAAAGAGTATCTCGGTTAAGACAACTTCAGGGGAAAAAGTCGCACTTAAAAAGGTCAAGACAGGTATTTATACCTTTAAGATGCCGGATAAAGGTGTTGTAGTAGCAACTACTGTGAAACAAAAAGGCAAAAAGTAAGCGCAAAACGTCAAGTGAAATAGGGTAAATATTATAAAGCAACATAAATTTATTGAAATACGATAAATTTATGTTGCTTTTTATTATGATGTGAGATATACTACAGAAAACGCAATTATAATTTTATGAGGTGATGATTATGAAACAGACAAAAATATCATACTGGTTAAAGGGAATGACGATTTTGCTTGCTGTGATGGGCATTTTCTTTTTTGGTACGCTGACCGCGTATGCATTTCAGTTGAAAGCACAGGGAAATGTACTGTGGGGCTGGGTCGGATTCAGCTGGTATATCGCAGTACTGTGCTATCTCATTTTGTTTGAATTCTGGCGTGTCTGTACACAGATTGGAAAAGATAATTCCTTTTCCCTGGAAAATGCGAAGTATTTTCATCATATGGGACTTTATGGAATTGGTGGTATTCTTGGATTTGCAGCCCGAATGATCTGGGTGGCAGCAGTTGGAAAAGCGGATATATATAAGATTGTATTTGTAATCGGAGAGATTCTTATCGCTGCAATTTTTACAATATTGTGTGAATGCCTTTCCCGTCTGGTGCAGTATGCATATGATGTGAAACGTGAGAATGAATTGACAATTTAGAGGTGGAAGTATGGCTATTATCGTAAATATCGATGTCATGCTCGCCAAGCGAAAAATGAGTGTGACAGAACTTTCGGAAAAGCTTGGAATTACAATGGCAAATGTCTCTATTCTAAAGAATGGAAAGGCAAAAGCGGTGAAAGTTGAAACATTGAATAAATTATGTGCGGCGCTGGACTGCCAGCCGGGAGATTTATTTGAATATGTTCCGGATGAGATGGAATCGTAGAGGTTCAGAAAGGAGCGGGAAATATTATGGAACAGCAAAACAGTATGCAGCCACAAATGAATATGCAGGGACCGGAAAACGGACAGCATGTACTCGGATATGATACACAATTAAATATGTCATCATATAATGTACAGCAGATGCAGTTTGGAGAAACACAGCAACAGAAGGAGCGTCGTGCGGAAATATTCTCCATTATGGCAATTCCAACATGCATCTATGCGGCACTTTATACGGTTCTTTTGTACAACAATTATCAAAGTATTGCGTTGTCGCTTTTTGTTGTGATTACAATTGGTTACTGTATGTATCTGAAAACTCATTTGTACAAAATGAATCAGAAAGAATTTCATGTCAAACCAATGAGCCTGTTCTGTATGATTGGGATGCTTGGTCTGGCCATTTGTACGGCAAGTACCGGAAACGAATGGATCTGGATGTTAAATGAGGCAGGAATTGTATGTCTGCTGATCTGTATGCTTCTTTTTGAATTTTGCAATACGAAAAAATGGACACTTGCAAAAGGTGTAGGTTCGATTTTCGTTGCAATCGGAGGTGCAATCAGTTATATTGGGGAACCATTCAGTGACCTGAGTTGTTTCCGCAAATTTAAAAAGAAAAAGGAAACAGGAAAAGCAGGGTATATTGTGATCGGCGTATTGACTTCTATTCCGGTTCTTGCAATTGTAGTTGCTCTGTTGTATCAGGCGGATGCGGTGTTTGCCAATTTATTTGGCAGCTTGTTCTCCATAGATTTTCATTTCGGTACATGGGTAAGAATGGTATTTATGTTTGGCTATGCTTTGCTGGCAGCTTACTGTGGCATCCGCTTTCTGGCATCGGAAAAGATTTCAGCGGAAAGCAAAGACATGCGGCATTTTGAGCCGATGATCGCAAATACAATTCTGGTACTGATATCTATCGTGTATGCGGCATTTTCGTTTATCCAGATTTTTTCGCTCTTTCTTGGAAAGATGCGACTGCCGGATGGGTATACGTACGCAAGATATGCCAGAGAGGGCTTTTTCCAGCTTTTGTTTGTATGTATGATCAATGTCGGACTGGTGCTGTTGTTCATGGGGTTATTCCGGGAAAATCGTCTGAAAAAGATCCTGCTCACTGTAATCTGTGGATGCACGTATATTATGATTGCATCATCCGCATTCCGGATGTGTTTGTACATTCAGCATTACAATCTTACTTTTTTACGGCTTTTTGTGCTGTGGATGCTTGCCGTGATCGGTATTCTTCTGACCGGTATTCTGGTACAGATTTATGTGAATAAATTTGCGCTGTTCCGTTATACGATCGTGGTTGTGACGGTCTGTGTATTTGCACTTGGTGTTGCGCACCCGGATTACTGGATTGCAAAATATGACGTTGCACATATGAATCATATGAGAGAAGAAAATGCAATTGATTACAATTATTTGCAGACATTGTCCACCGATGCAGCACCTGTAATTGCCACACAAAATGGCGAATGGGCTGAGAAATATGGAAAATATGTTGTGCAAACTCTGGAGGAAGAAAAAGAAGGATTGCGCGAATACAATTTCTCACATGCAAAGGCGAAAGCTTTGTTTACAGAACAGAAAACGAGGTGAAATGATGGCAGTTATATTATTGTTTGGATTAAAAAAAGAAAAGGAAAAAGCCGTACGTGCAGTGGCACAGAAACAGGGAGCGAATGTGACGGAAGTTGCCCGCAAAGATTACGGACAGAAACTCGGTGCATTAGCCGGAATCAAAGGATTTCCGAAAGAAAAGAAACAGTATGATGGACCGGATTTTGCAACGGAAATGATGGTATTTTCTGGTATGAATCCACAGCAGGTAGACGCTTTTCTGGCAGAATATAAGGCAACAGGGGGGCAGCCGGTTGCATTGAAAGCGATTGTTACATCTCACAATGTGTTCTGGACAGCAGATGCACTGTTTCGTGAATTAGTGAAAGAACATTTTCGGCTTGTATAGATAAAATCAAAAAGTAAAGTGGGCATTGATATATGAATATGTAGGATAAAATAAACTTCAGAAGGTCGAAAAAGTTGTCGCACAAAAAGGCGGAACTTCCATTTCACTTCATGCGCAGTGCAGGGTTCAAAAGTTCTATGAAAAGTGTGGATATACGGTATTTGGTGAAGTTGGAGAAGAGGAAAAATGCCCGCATATCTGGATGAGCAAACAGATATAGAAAGCATTTGTGACAATGCCATGGACATTAGACATGGAAAAAATAAAATTTTGCAATCTTAAAATTACACGTTGTGTAAATCGTTCTTGTATGATAGAATGTACACAACGTGTAATTTGCTTTGGAGGATTTTATGGATAACAGTCATTTTACAGACAGTCAGCAGGTATTAAAACAATTGCGGCAGCAGATGGGGATGAACCGGAGAGAATTTTGTGAGACATTTGATATTCCCTACCGTACGGTGACGGAGTGGGAACGGGGGAACCGGAATGCGCCGGGGTATGTACTGCGGTTTCTGGAATATTATATACGGATTCAGAAACAAAATAATGCTATGCCACATACAAAGGATGAGAGGATCGAAACCGACCGGCTTCTGATTCGCCATTTTGCGATGGAGGATGCAAAGGCATGTCTGGATGGATGGGGGCAGGACAGCTATCTGGGTGCATTTATTGCGGGATATCCCATGACCGGTGAGCAGATGCAGTCTTTTGTAAATGCGCTGGCAGATAATGAGAACGCATGGCTTATTATGGAAAAACAAAGCGGAGTATGCATCGGATATGTTACCATGGATATTCCATACCCTCAGCTTGCAATTGGGGAGATCGGTTATGTGATTGGCAAGAAATTCCAGAAGAAAGGCTATGCAAGTGAGGCGCTGTTATGTTTACTGAAAGTATACTTGAAGGATAGAAAGTTATATATGGTAGAGGCAAAATACAATGAGGAGAATGTCTCGTCAGCCCGGCTGTTGCATAAACTTGGGTTTAAAAAAGAGGCAGTATTAAGGGGCAGACGCATGAATTTACAGACGGAGGAGAGGAATAATTTGATTGTCTGTTCTGTTACGCAGGAAGAAATGAAGGAAAGGCTGGAAAAGCTTTGCGGGGATTAAACTGCTGTGATAAAATATAAAGGAGTAGGGGAAGGATGGCACAGAAGAAAAATAAAAATTTTAAACAGGATAATACAGCCGTAAATAAATTAGTGGACGGTTTGACATTGTTTGATGATGATCTGATGAGCAGGGTGTTTGATAAGAATATTGAGGCAACCGAACTCATTCTTAGAATTATTCTTGAAAGGGATATAAAAGTCATCCGTGTAGATGGTCAGGATGAATTGAAAAATCACGAAGTTGGAGGACGAAATATTACTTTAGATGTGCATGCGTTGGAAGAAAATGGGGAGGAAATAGACATAGAAGTTCAGGGAAATGCTGCGGGGGCAAATGTAAAGCGTGCCAGATATCACAGTAGTATGCTTGACTCAAGAATGCTTCGGGAGGGACAGGATTTTAAAAAAATTAAAAATTCGTATGTGATCTTTATTTACAGACATGATAAGTACAAAAAGGGTTTACCATTATATCATATAGACCGATATGTAAAAGAGACAGGAGAATTGTTTGATGATGGTTCACATATTATATATGTAAATGGAAGTTATAAAGGGAATGATGAGATCGGAAGATTAATGGCAGATTTTCATCTGACAAATTCGGAACATATGCATTATATGACGTTGGCACAAAGTGTGAAACATTATAAAGAAACTGAGGAAGGGCGTGGGCAAATGTGTGAAGCTGTTGAAAAATATGCAGAAGAGTATGCAAAGGAATATGCAAAGGAATATGCTATAAATGAGAAGATGATCTCTGTAAAAAATCTTATGGAAAACATGAAACTGACATTGGAACAGGCATTGGATGCAATGGGAATTCAGGGCGATGAAAGAACCGTGATCGCAGAAAGATTGCAGGAACAATAGGATTACTTCTAACCAAGAAGCGCCAGTTCCGGCTAATGAATGAAGCCGGAACTGGCGCATTTTTCACTTTATAGGAAAGTTCTAACTTTGAGATAGCTAGTACATCGAATAATAAGTTTCTGGTCATATGACTTGCCTGATTTTCCATCAGGTTAAGCAAAGCGGTTCTAAAAGCATTACGAAGATAGGTGTAATTAAAGTGATTTTTTGTGCGCCAAAGACCAGAGTTATCAATTCCACCTTCAGAAAGAAGACAATGAATGTGAGGATTCCATTTAGAAAAAGATTTATTTTACACAAAGCAAAAAGTATAATTTAGTCAGGAAGTTGTAATATAGAAGTCTGTAGAAAGTGAAGAGGGTATATGAACGATCAATTTATACAGGGGGTGCTGTTTGATTGGAATAAGATAGATGATGACAGCTATCTCAAAAAAATCGAAGCTTTTCATGGCATCGAAAAACTTGAGTTTAAGAATCCAATCACATTTTTTGTAGGGGAAAATGGAAGTGGAAAATCAACATTACTGGAAGCAATCGCTGTGGCGCACGGATTCAATCAGGAAGGCGGTACAAAAAATTATGTATTTTCTACGCATGATACCTATTCGGAATTGTGTTCTGCAATCAGGATCACAAGAGGGTATCGCAAAGAAAAATGGGGATATTTTCTGCGGGCAGAAAGTTTTTACAATGTTGCAACACAGGAAGAGGAGTATGCAGATATTGGTCACCCTTCTGCAAAGTATCATGAGAAATCCCACGGGGAGAGCTTCCTGGCGCTTGCACAGAACAATCTTCGGGCGGATGGACTGTACCTCTTTGATGAGCCGGAGGCTGCATTGTCTCCGCAGCGGCAGCTGACACTGTTGATGGAAATTTATCGTTGTGCAAAAGAGGGGGCACAGTTTTTTATCGTTACGCATTCTCCAATCTTGCTTGGCATACCGGGAGCGGAGATTTATTGCTTTGACAATGGCAGGATTCATCTGTGTGAATATGAGAAAACGGAAAGTTACCAGGTCACAGAAATGTTTATTAATAATCGAAATGCTTTATTGGGTAGGCTTTTAGGAGAATACACTTAAAAACAGCCACTGTAAGTCTCACGGCGGTTCCGGTAAGCAGGCACTTGAAGTTGCAAACGGACTTCCGGCAGATGTTGTCACACTGGCACTCGAAGGAGATGTGGATGCGGTCAAAGATGCAGGATTGATTGATGAAGGATACACAAAGGAATTTCCACTGGATAGTTCTCCTTATACTTCTACCATTGTTTTTCTTGTGAAAAAAGGAAATTCAAAGGATATTACCGACAGGGAGATGTGCTTCTTGCGTGGGAAAATGAGGCATTTTGGTGATATGAAAACTACATATGGTGTATATTATGATATGAGGGTCAAAAGGTATTTTGCCCCTCATTTATGATTAATCAG
>ENA-OUUV01000197-OUUV01000197.1-human-gut-metagenome-genome-assembly--contig:-NODE-197-length-43349-cov-4.799441_pt1 | contig 43349 bp, 34 predicted proteins | sample MGYA00237952_ERZ548838 | MGnify/ENA primary metagenome ERZ548838 (study PRJEB26490, sample SAMN05194705) | human gut metagenome | biome: terrestrial biome; feature: human-associated habitat; material... | reverse complement strand
AAGAGGGTTTGCCTGTTCTCGCGCGCACGCTACGGACACAACGCACGGAATACAACCAAGTCCTAGAGTTGTACTTCACCGATGAAGCGGTCGGCGTAACGCTCAGGTAGAACGCCCAGGAGCCGTAGGCGTCGCTGTAGGGCGTAGCCGACAAGTAATAGCCGTTGACGTTAGCCGGGCTGCCACCGTTGCCGGCAAGAGGAAAACCCGAAGTAACCGCTGTGAGCCCGGGCGACGAAACGGCGGCGGAAGCGAAGCCCCCACCGCATAAAGAGTCATCGCGCCGACTCCGCCGGGGCGACCGACGAAACAGTACCGGAGCCGAAAAGCAGCGGGCGTCGCCGACCCGAAAAGGGACCGGACAAGCCCGCTGAAACTCCGGCGGGTTACTGAACAGGCACGGCACACTCCGCATACACCCCGCAGGATGACGCGGATTCCGGCACGAAACCCTCTGTAATCGCATATCAATCATCCTAAAAATTCTCAAAACTCAAAAAAAACACGCACAGGCGGCAGCTATAAAAGAGGGTTTGCCTGTTCTCGCGCGCACGCTACGGACACAACGCACGGAATACAAGGCCGTCCCGTAGGCCTCCACCGAGGAATCGGTAGCGGTAACGCTCAGGTAGTACCCGCCGCGGACACCGACGCCGTACAAGCTGGGCGTAGCCGACAAGTAATAGCCGTTGACGTTAGCCGGGCTGCTACCGTTGCCGGCAAGAGGAAAACTCGAAGCAACCGCTGTGAGCTCGGGCGACGAAACGGCGAAAACCATACGCGGGGCATGGTCTCGGACCGAGTCATCGCGCCGACTCCGCCGGGAAAACCGGCGAAACATTACCGAAGCTGAAAAGCAGCGGGCGTCGCCGACCCGAAAAGGGACCGGAAACGCCCGCTGAAACTCCGGCGGGTTACTGAACAGGCACGGCTCGCTCCGCATACACCCCGCAGGATGATGCGGATTCCGGCACGAAACCCTCTGCAAGTGTTTTCAAAGATCGTTCGATTCGCCCCCGTCCCTGCGGACGACAGCGTTTTTGGTCAGGTATTTGTCCCATGCCGCCAGCTGTTTGGAGATCGCCTCGGCCCGCTCGCAGAGCAGCACGTACTGCTTGAGCGAAAGCTGTTTGAGATCGTGGAGGATGCGCAGGTAGATTTTCACCTCCTCGATATGCTCCCTGCACGAGGCCACCTCGCCCAGTTTTGCGCGGCTTCGGTTGGCCCGGAACAGGCAGAGCATCATCTCCATCAGCACCTTTTTCAAATCCTCGCCGATCGTGTAGCGGAAATCGCGCTGGAACGTCCGGCTGACCGTATAGACGCGCAGCAGCAGATCGTAGGCATCCTTAAATACCGGAAGATTCTGGTAGTGCGCCATAGCATCTCTTTTGAACCGATTGCAGGAACAGCATGCACTCCAGCGGCGAGGCGCTCTCCAAGCGGAAGCGCAGCACGTCGGCAAGGATAGCGCGCATCGAATCCGGCGTGCAGGTCTGCGGGAGAATGGCAGGAGTATCCCCGCCTTCCTTCCCGGAGCGCACTTCGGCCTGCGGTGCGGCATTCGCCGCCTTCGGGGTCCGGGCCGCCTTGCGGGCATCCGCCTCGGCAGCGGCACGCTCGGCCTCGCGGCACCAAGCATCGTACTCCTGTGCATCGAATCCCAAGGCCGGGGCGCCGTAAATCCGATAATCCTCGCTGATTTCGGTCTGGATCCACTCGGAGTTTTCGCCGAACACCTCGTCGAGGGCGAAAAACGGAAATCCCAGCGAGTAGTAACGCCCCCGCTTGCAATCCGTCACGTTGACCTTGTAGCGCCGCACGTGTTCGGTGAAAAGAAAAGCCGACTCGTTGTAGAGTTTGGCGAACATTCCCTCGTGAAAAACGTGCAGACGCGGCTCTTCGACATCGAAAGAGGACAATTTTTCCTGAATGGTCATTTTTCAAAAATATTTTCGACGCCCAAAGGGCGTATTTCAACCCTGCGGCCTACAAGCCGCAGGGTAATAATCCAATCAATCGAATTCTCGCGCACGTTACTGCGCCGAGGTGAACTCGTCCGCAGTAACGGTACGGACACAACGCACGGAAGACAAGCCTTTGCCGTAGGGCGTCACCGATGAACCGCTAGGGAGAAGGCCCAGGTAGTACGCGTCGTACCAGGTGCCGTAGCTGGTCGTAGCCGACCAGTAATAGCCGTAGACGTAAGCCGGGCTGCTACCGTTGCCGGCAAGAGGAAAGTAACAGCCAATATAATCGCCCGACACCTTATCTCTGGTTGCGGAAACGAGGAACGCACGCTGTTTGGAGAAAATAAGGTTCGTGTTGATCAAATTCAAGTGAGTCTGTGTCGGAACGACCCATTTCGACTTGTCGGCGGTCTTATACCACGGCGAGAACTTGCCCTCTTCATCCATGTTCGTGCTGCCGTCGGCGGCATCCCCGATAAGCCAATACTTCTCGACAAAGCTCGCGGTTCCGGCGCCGATTTTGCCGCCTGCGTCACTCCACGGATAATACTCGCCCTTCCAGTCTTTGTTGTCATTTTGCTTCCCGGCGCCAGTAATGTCCACCTTCACATCATTGGTATAGTATTTTGCGTATGTAAACCTATCGTTGGCGATACGCATAGGGGTACCTACGTTCCGGTCGGCAACCAACAGGTAATCCGTCCCGTTTTTAATCAACACGTCGTTTACGATGCATGACGTCTTGATCGAAATGGTTATGGAGAGTGTCTGCGCCTGGCCTTTATCCGGGCGTTTCGGTTCGGCTTTGATCGTGATCGTACCTCTGATTGTAGGGTCACCGGGGCCCGTTCGGAACACGTTGACGTAGAACGATTCGCCGTTCTGTAATCCTGTGAGTTTGTTTAAACACGTCGAATTTGCGGCCCATCCTGCCGTGATCGTGCTGTTGTCAGCCCTGTCTTTGGAGAGGAACAAGTCGTAATCCTTGTTGAAGTCGGATTCCACGCTATATTGGTAGTTCATGGGATCGGCCAGATTGACTATGAACTTCTTCTGCACCGAGATGCCGCTCTTCAACGTCGTGACCGTGGGGTCGAATCCGTCGATGACCAGTCCGTCCTGACCTTCGGGAACCGAAGGTGTCACGGTCAGCAAGTAGTCCGATTTGGGCTGGACGAAGCTCAGCGTCACCGGAGTGGTCTCCGAGTCCAAGCTCCCGGTATAATTCATTCGGGTGACTTTCAGCGAGAAGTTTCTCTCACCAGCGGAAATGTTGGTCGGAACGTCCACTTCGAGCATACCGCCGTTGGCGCCCGATGCAGTCCATGTGACGCCGATACTGCTGCAGCTGTTATCCACGTCGGCCACCTTCCATTGCGACCGCTTGGAGCCGGTCTGCACCTGCATGCGGAGCGTGCCGCCCGACCCGGGAGCTCTGTATTGGACGGTCCCGATCTGGTTGTCCACCATCAGCACCTTTATCTCGTCCTTGGACGAAAGCTGCATTACGTCGATCACGGCCGTCAGCGGACTACTCGAGCTCACGGTGCCGCCGGTAGCCTTGACGGCCAGACGCGCCTTGCGTAAAAATTCGGTGGCGTTGTCATCTTTCGTGCGGATCGAGAACGACCCGTCGTCGCTGCGCACGTAGGTAAACTTGGCGTAGTCCGGGGCATCGGCAGCGTTCTGAACCCACTCGACGGACCACGAAAGACCCTCCTTGACCTGCACCTTGACCGTCTCGCTGAGGTCTTTCTCCCCGGCGAACGAAACCATGGCGCGGGAAATGGTCAGGAAGTTGCCCCGCTCGTCGGTGACGGTCGTATTGTCGTCGTCCTTCCATGTGTCGCTGACCGTGTAGTCGAGCAACGGTGCGCTGGCGTCCTCGGCCTCGCTCTCGCTCGGAGCCCCGGGCCCGCTCACGCGGGTGATGATGCCCCGGTAGAAGTGGTTGCGGCGCAGAAGCTGGCTGCGGCCGTTCTCGGCCATGTTGAACCGATAATAAGTCAACTTATTTCTCGGATTCGCGGTCGTATTGTCGGTGCCGTCCTGATAATAACCGGCGATCATCAGGTAAGTCGTCTGTTTGTCGTTCTGCACGACGACGGGAACCATATTGGGGAAGGCGTAGATCTGTGCCTTCACCTCCTGACGCTTGGAACCGTCTGTCAGGTCGGCAGGAGTTCCCACGGTGATCCACTTGCCGTCGTTGATGCCGCCCAGTTCCTCCCCGCTGGCGGGAGCCCACGGCACGTCGTTATGGAAGTAGTAGCCTCCCTTGCGGAAATGCACCAGCTTGACCTTCTCGATGATAAGGTCTTTAGCGGCGTCATGACGCAGGTCGAGGCGGCAAACGCTCCGCCAGAAGCGGAGGGTGCCCGAAAAGGTGTAGCCCGACTGGGCGTTGCCCGAGAAGCTCAGTTCGCTCGCGTTGCCCAGTCCGTCCTGCACCTCGCCCCACATGGGCAGGACGATGGAACCCGAGGCGCTCGAACCTTCCAGGTGAACGGAGTTCACCACGGCGTAGAGGTCCTGTCGGATGGTCTGATAGCTGCCGCTGGCGGCGGAATGGTTCAGATAAGCGTCGAAGGTGCTGTAACCCGTGGGCACGTGGTCGTGGGCGTTGCCGATCACCAGCGTCCGGTACGATTCACCGGCCGTCAGACCCTTCGGGATCGGGAACGAGACGTAGCTCGACCCGGCGGTGACGTTGGCGTGCTGGTAGGTGATGTAGTTGCCATCCTGGGTGAAGAACAGCACGTGCACGTCCTTCAGGTTGCGTTCGTGAGGGTCGGTGGCCACGGCGCGCGTGTCCGCCTCCATGCCGTCGATCGAGAAAGCTATACGCAACATCCCGGAACTGCCCGTATCGGGGCCTGCGAGCGGATCCGTATCGTCCCGCACGCACCCCGCAACGGCGGCGGAGACCAGCAATCCCGCGAGGAACTTGCCGAGGCGGCTGCCGAATCGGTATTTCATTCTGTTTTGCATGTCATTCTAATGTTTTTTTATATTCATTGATCTGGATAGGGTGTCTAAAAGTCGTTCTCGACGTCGCCCCCGTTCTCCCATTCGGTCTCCGAATAGGGATGTTGGTACAGGTTGACCACCACTTCGAGCCGTCCGATGCAGATCGTCAGCACCTCGTGCCGCTTTTGGCTGCCTGCGGGCAAGGCCTCTTTCGTACGGATGGTCAGCTTGCCTCCCTGTTCGGTCGCGGCGTCGGGGCGGTCGGCGGGCTTGGTCACCTCGAAGTGGCTGCCCGAAACGGAGGTATCGGTCAGTTCCTCGCTGGTGGCAGCGCCGTTCGGCAGCGAGAACTGCATGCTCCACTGCGACGGCTTGACGTTGCTCAGCAGTTGCAGCAGCGCCTCGACGCCCTGTCCGTCGTTCAGGTGCACCTCCTTACGCTCCACGGACGCCCAGTTCGTCCCGTCGAAGGCGATGTTCTGGTTGTTGTCCGTCCAGGTGATGATCTCGGCGGTGACGTCCGCCGTCCGGGACTCGTAAGCCTTGTCGGGAGTCTCCTCGCCACGTCCCATCACCTGCGTGATGCGGACGTTGTAACGGTGGTTGCGCAGCACGTCCATCAGCTTGCCCGACGGAGTGCCGCCACTGGCCAGGGTTCCCTCCTTGAAGTCGATGCGGTAGTAGGTGGTCGGGGCGTTCCCATCCGGGTATTTCCCGCCCACCACAATGGCGCAGCGGTTCAGGTGGTTGGCGTCCCCGGGCGTGCCGTCGCCCTTCAGGATGACGTCCGATTCCGGAATATAGATCGAGTAGTCGATCCGGTTTCCGGCAACGACGTACTTCCAGTTCGGGGTGAGTATGGTCGTTTCGGCAGGTACGGACGGGGTCGTAACCTTGTGTCCGGAGGCATCGTAGCTGTCCAACTTAGGCATCACCGACAGCCTGTTGTTGGGCTTGTAGATGTGAACCTCCGCGAGCGTGAAGTTCGAGACTTTCTCATCCACGGCGACGTCCACGCGGGCGACGCTGCGAAGCAGCGGTACGGAAAGTTTCTGCTGCGGTGTCGATGGGATGAGGTCCTTGTTGGCCTTGCCCCACATGACGAAACCTCCGGTGTTGCTCGTGTGGAGTTTGTCGGTTACCTGCTGCGTGAGTTTCGCTTGCAGGTCGTTGTAGGTCTGCAAGCGCCAAGACCGCCGCTCGTCGGCGTCGTACCTGTCGGCGACGTTGGCCAGCACGATGCACGTGAACGGCTCGGAGGCGAGGGCGCTCTCTACGGAGAAGCTCGTCTCGAACGTGTACGTTTTGTCGTCATCGGACTTGGCGGTCAGCTTGCTGCCCTCGGCCACGGAATGCAGTGTCATCCCGTCCTTCCGGAAGAACAGCACGAGCACGTTGTCGATGCGGGTTTCGTCCCCGACGGTCAGCGCACGGCTGATGCTCCCGGACTCGGGCGCCCGGAGCAGGATCTCGACCCGCACGGAGTTCCCCGCAGAGGGACCGTCCGGCATCGGATCTTCGCCGTCGCGCACGCACGAAACCGCGAGAACGCACAAGACGGCGATCAGCCATCTCAATGTGCATTTGCCTTTGGTATATTTCTTAATGTCTATCATCTTGTTCTCTGTTAGTCCACTTCTCTGTGTCCGGCTATCCCAGACCGCCGTTCATGTCGATGACGTGCCAGTCGTTCACGAAGATTGAGACGCTGAAGTTGCCGTCGGGCTGAAGCTGCGACTCCAGACGTATGACGAACTCGTCGTCCAGGTCGAGGTCCACGGCGGGATTGGCCATCAGCAGTTCCGAGAGGCTCCCGTCGAAGATCACGCCGGAGAGGCCCCGTCCGCTGTCGTCGGGAAGCACCTCGACGTGCAGCCGCGAGTCGTCGCCCTCGGCCAGACGCAGCACCGTGAACTTATGGATGGAGCGGTCGCTCTCCCGACTCGATTCCGGAAGCCACACCACGGGGTTTTCGTCCCGCGTGCGGCCCTCAAAGTCGTACGTCCCGTTCGACGCGCTGATCGTGCAGGAGAGCCTCGGAAACTGCTCGTCCCGAAGACCCGAAACCTCGACGCGCACGTCGTTGCTCAGTTTGTGCAGGTCCATCGGATGCGGAGCCTGCAACTCGCCGGTGACGGTCAGTCCGCGGCCGATCTCGTACCACAGGTGTTCGGGCTTCTGTTCGACGCTCGACCCGTCAGAGAGGGTCTGCACCGACAGGCGGCTTTGCGGAAACCGTTCGCTCGAAAGGACCCGGTATCGTTCGCCTTCCGAACATCCCCATGCTACGGCATGGTAGGAGCCGGGGGCCACGTTCCATGTGAACGTATTGTCCGGCCCGAGGTCCTTGCTGCGGGCGACGGTCGAGGCTTTCAGTTCCCCGCTCCGGGAATCGAACAGGTACAGGCGCACCTGTTCGACCTCGGCGGAGAAAAGGTCCCGGCCTTCGCGGTTGTAGGTATAGCTGAACTGCAGGCGAAGCGGAAAAAGGCAGTCGTCCCGGTTATCCCGGACACAACCGCAAAGGAAGGAGGCCCCTCCGAAAAGGAGGAGCGCTCTTCTCATTACATACAAGGCCTTTTTCTGCATAGTTGTGCGGATTGGTTAGCCCAGCGGCTCGTTCATATCCACTACCGTCCACGCTTCGATCGTGATGTCGGCCGAGATGAAGGTCTGGGTTTCCAGCGGAGTGGTCGGATCGGTCGGAATCGTACCAGCGGCAGTATTGAAGCCCAGGTTGCTGATCTCGGTAATATTGACCTTGTAGTAATGGTTGCGGTTCACAGCGTACTTCTTGGTCAGATCGGTCTCGCGGATGTCGCGGATATTGAGGCGGTAGTAGCTAATACCATTGGTATATGCCAACACCTCGTAAGTAGTCAGGTCGACCTGCGCATTCTTGTACGTAGCAGCATCGGTCTCTCGTTCGAAATAGAGGATCTTGTCTTCTTTGGTAGCGAAGGTGATCTTACCCGAAGTGGCTTCTTTCTTGGCCAGCACGTAGAACGTTGTGCCGGGCGTCAAGGGAGTCGCGATTACAGCACCGGTATCGTCTGCTTTTGTCTGGGGAGTAACCTGCAGGCTGACCAGCACGTAAGAGGTATTACCGGTAGTCGGATTCTCGTTGACGTTCTCGGCCAGGTACTTTGAATTGTCGAAGGCATTGTCATACGTCGTCACGGCATTGATCCATTTCAACTCATTATCCGTCGTGGGCAGTTTCGTCAGGTGGTCGTAAGTGCCGTCTCGGTCAGCATCGGTCTGCTCGACGCGTTTACCCTTGGACGAGAACCCGTTTACAATGAGTTTGGCGAGGTACGTATGGGAATTCTGCTGTGCCAGCGTGAACCTGGCATTGGTGACGGTGGCATTAACGACCGGCTTCACGGGAACGTTAGTCCCGAACTGCATCTGCACTTTGGCGGCGCCGCGAGCGACGGAGATCTGGATGAGATTGGCTTCTTGCTTAGCCTCCTCCTCCGTCCGCTCGGTCAGGGTAGCTTCCGTCTTACCGGCCATGAAGAAGCCGTTCTCTTCGGCGATATCCGTAGCAGCGATCAACTGTTTCTCGAAATCGCTCTGCAACGAGCCGATATCTCCCTTAGCATTGTTGTAGTTGGCCACGGCGTAGATCGTCTTGGTGCCGGTAGTCGTAGCGAGGGCCGAAGTGCCTTTATTGTCTGTATTCAGAATAATCTGGCCCTTAGTCTCCAAGACCCCGCCGTTGAAGATGTAGATGTAGAGGTCGTGGATTTTTGTCTCTTCTGTTACGGCGTTGGGATCGTTGGAAGTGGCGCGCGTACTCTGATTCAGAAGAGACACCGAGAACGAAGCGTACGTCTTGACTCCGGCTTCCGGGGTAACACGGTTGCCACCGTCTTCCTTGTTGCAACCTACAGCCAGCAGCATCGTCGAAAGCATGCCAGCGATAATCGATTTGGTTTTCATAAAAATTAATTAAAAATTAGTGAAAAATGGTTATTAATGTATCTTGTCGTCAGGATTGTTCGTCCGTCGCCCGCACGGGGCCCGTCACTCCGTCTTGACCGCGTATTCCACCTTGCACTCGATGCGCCGCAGTTCGGGGAAGAACTCCCGGAACATCCACCGGTAAGGCTCTCCGCCATAGAGATCCATCAGTTTGCGTTCGCGGCCTTCGTAAACGCCCGTATTGAGGATGATGCGCTCGATGGCGTTCTTCCACGCCGTATTGTCGCTCTGTTCGACCAGACGCAGCAAACCGCTCCAATCCTCTCCGCGGCCGTCCGTGTACATGATGTCCTTCATCCACGGATAGAAGTCCAGCAGGTATTCCTGAAGACTGTGTGCACGGGTGCTCGACAGCCGGTCGTTGTATTGGGCCGTACCTTCGATCGAACAGTAACCCGTCAAAGAAATACGCTGGATGACGACTGTCGAATCTCCCTGTATCCGGTCAATGAACTCTTTGAAAGCGGCCAGGCGCTCCCCATTGTCGGCCAGTGTACGCACGATTTTGGCGCTGCCAGCCTCGTACTGCAAATGCAGGATGTAAGTTTCGTTGCGGAACATTCGGGCTGGCTCAGAAGCATGGATAACGACGGTATCACGAATGATAACCGTGTCGCGCACGATGCGCTCCTCGATGATGGGCTTCGGAGCGTTGAGCGCAGCGAGGCGGGCGGCCTCGGCCATGCGGTTCTTCTTCCCGAAACGGTAAATGAGGTTCAGGGCGATCTTCGTCGGGCCGAACCAATGCTTCGAACCGGAGCTTACGCGGACCCCGCAATTTTTGGGGCAGAATTTATCATATTCGGTATAGATCCATCCAAGACCAAGCTGGCCCTCCATGCCCCACCGCTCGGAGAAGTTCCACCGGTAACCGTACGTGAAGCCCGCGCCGACGCCCCAGCCCTCGTGCCGACGGTCGGCCGTCGAGGGATACATCTTGAAAGGCAGGTGCATCCGGTTCAGGTTGTACTCCCCGCCCAAGAGGTGGATACCTATGAAGTGGCCCCGCTGGCGGGTCTTGGTCCAGAAGCGGAACTCCGGCTGAACCATCCAATGTTTCCATTTGCGGTTATCGCTCAGCGTCCACCCGTTGTAGTTGCCGGACACGTCCATCGACCACCGGCGGCCCAGCGGGAACTCCACGCCCAGGTTGATCGTGGCAGTGGCGTCCATCAGAAGGTTCGTTTTCAAATCCACTTCGTAGGGCACGGGGTCGTAGCGAAGCGTATCCCCCAGCGGGTATTCGGCAGCAGACCGGCCCTGCGCCACACACCACAGCGGCAGGAAAAATAAAAAGGTCAGTAAGGCTCTCTTCATACGGTATCGTCTCCTTTTTCGTCTATACTTATGCAAATAATTGTAAATCAAACACCCAAGACTTGTGAACGACTTTTAAGCGTTCGATTTATAACGTATATTGTTCTTTGTGATTTTCAAGAGATTACAAAACCGGTTGCAGTAGTATAAATACCTAATTGATACATTTTTACATCCGAATTCGCATTTTTTTGAGTTCTTTTGCTATTTTTGTACCCAGAATCGAACGTTTTTTTGTCGGTCCCACGGGCGGCATCCGCCCGTTTTTTGTTCGGGAGTTTTTTGAGTTATAATATGCCCATCAAATTCTCGAAAAATGGTCATAGCTTATTTACGGGTCAGTACCGGCAAGCAGACGCTCGCCAACCAACAGAACGAAATCTCCAAATTCTCTCGAAGCAGAAATCTGACGGTGGATCGGTGGGTCACCGAAACCGTCAGCGGCCGCAAGAAAGGACGCGACCGCAAATTAGGGGCGCTCGTGCGCCGCATGCACAAGGGCGATACGCTCATCGTAACCGAGCTGTCGCGTCTGAGCCGCACGCTCACGGACATCATGGCCATCGTCGGCGAACTGCTCGAACGACAGGTGCATCTCTACAGCACCAAGGATCATTATGCCTTCGACGATACCATCAACAGCAAAGTGCTCTGCTTCGCATTCGGACTCGTCGCCGAACTCGAACGAAACCTCATCTCCCTGCGCACGAAAGAGGCGCTGGCCCTCAGACGCGAGCAGGGAATACCGCTGGGCCGAAAGAAAGGCACATATACCAAACTCCGACTCTTGTTCGACAATCGACGCGAAATCGCCGTAATGATGAACTGCGGACGTCCTATCGCGGAAATATGCCGCCAATACGGAGTGGCTCGAACTACGTTCGTGCGATTTCGAAAAACCTGTCTCTGTCCATTCAAAAAAGGAACACTAATCCGATGGCGTGTCAACGGCCGTATCAGGTCGCTCGATGATGTTACCGAGATAAAGTGATAAGAAAATTACCCACCCAACACCTCCGACTTGAAGTTCTCTTTTCCGAGAACATACACCAGATCCCGACCCTTGGCAGTCAATTGACCGCCGAGGGTTATTCGCAGGTTCTGCGCGCTGCCGCCCGTCGGGAGCATCGCCTGCAACTTCGACAGCGGCGCGATGACTTCGGGATCCGTGCCAGCATTGGGATTGTCGCCGACCATTGCATAAGTGGGGCCGTATGCCAGACCGCCTTTGGCCAGCGCCGGCTCGCTCTTCTCCGCATTCTTGTTGATGAGCGCCGTCATCACGGCTGCCGCCGCAACCATCGCAGCACCGATGGCGATCGCTGCCCACGGATTGGCGAGGACGGATTTCAACGCCGACTTGAAGGCGATGATCATCACGCCGAACTCGATGAGTTGGAAAACCAGCGGGTAGGCCCCGCTCTTGAGAGCACGATGGCGGTTCAAAATCAATTTTACGCTTGCCATGATACTGAAGTTTTAGTTGTACTTGGCAAAAGTAAAGGGAAAGGCGCGTGAGGAGGTCTTAACGTGTGCGGGAGAGGGGCGAAGTTTCTGTATATCCTATTAATTAATGCAGGCTCAAACAGCGAATCGGAATATGACGGTGTGTCTAACTGTACGCTGCTGCGTGATTGGCGGGATATGGGCTCAGGTATTTGCGACAGGCGAACTACTGTCCCCTCGCGCCCTTAATGCGTTGCATCGGGGCGGATTCTTACACGCCCTTGGTGTAAATTATGACGGCAGGAGAAAGGATTCCGTATCGAGAATGAGGGAAATAAATTCCGCAAGGCAGTATTTTGCCACAAAAAGTAAAGTATTTTCGTGACAGAACGCGGGGTTATGCGTGAAGAGCGGTAGAATACGCTACGACACGATGGATATGTTTGGCAGTAAAGTCCCCGAGCGGATTATTCGGCGAACAAATCGTCGAGTTCGACTTCGCTCTGTACGTTCCCGCTATACATATTCTTCTTCACTCCATATGTCGTGACGAATGTCTGATGCAGGGCCTTGCGGGTCTTCGTCGCCGAGCGGAAACTTTCTGCCCGTTCGCGCAGGTGCGCATCGTACTGTTTGGTAATTTCGAACTCGCCTTGCGAGAATTTCATCTCGCAGAGATCGATCGTCTGGTCCCGGCGGTCGATCAACAAATCGATCTGAGAGCCGTCGCCTTTCCATGCGCAGACATCGCTCTGCACGCCGCTTATACCCAACTTCCGTTTGATTTGGCGGATATGATGCAGGCATAACTGCTCGAAGGAATATCCGCTCCATGCCCTGCGTGAGGGCGAGTCGATCATATTTTGCCAATGGTTCTCGTCCTGTCCGCGATAGCCTTTGACATAACGCAAATGGAACAGCGAGAACAAGTCGGTCAGCTGGTATATCGTTCCGCGCTCTCGCTTGCCGAATGCCGTGTACGGACGGATAAAATCACAGTCGGTCAAGTTTCGCAGGGCTTTTGTCAAGGCTCCGCCGTCTTCAATTTTTGTTACTGCCATAATTTCCGTTCGGGTCATCCCCATCGCCTTGCTTGCCAGTGCTTCGATAATCTGCCTATGTAACGTAGCCTCGTTGAACAATGACCGGAACAGGAATTCGTATTCCCGCGCCAACGGTGCATTCTGTATGAAAAAGAGGTTATCCACATTCTGCGTGAGGCTCAGATTGCGTTCGAGCATTCGCAGATATAGAGGCGTGCCGCCGAGAATCATGTAACACTCCGCTATCTGATAACGATTCCAATTGATGCCGCGTGAGAGAAGATACTGCTCCGTCTCATGCAGCGTAAACGGCGCAAGGTAGATGCTGCGTGTAGTACGATTGTACAAACCTCCTTTGTCGGAAAGTACGTTTTCGCGCATCCATGTCGTCGCACTGCCGCAGACAATCAGCTTCAACCGGTCGTTCGCCGCTCCCCACGAGTTCCAAAAATACTCGAATGCCTTTATGAAACGGCCTTTCTGAGTATCCATCCACGGGAGCTCGTCGAGGAAGACGACGATGGGCTTATCGCCGCCTAACGATTCGAGATACTCACGCAGTTGGGCGAATGCCTCGAACCAGTCCTTCGCGGCCTTCCATTTGCGTCCCGAATAGTATTCCAACTGCCGGTTGAATGCCCCGAGTTGCTCCTTTTTGGTGCCCTGATAAATCCCCGTAGAATAAAAACCGAATGCATCGTTGAAATACTGACGCACCAAAAAGGTCTTGCCGACTCGGCGCCGACCGTAGATAGCTATCAGCTCCGACGACTCCGATTCTATACGCCTGCGCAGGATCTCTTGCTCGGCGGCTCTGCCTATGATCGTATCTGCCATCTTGCAACACGCTTGATTTTCGGGCAAAGATAACGAAAAATATCGATTCTTTATCGGTAACTCGTTTTATTTCTGACTTACCGATAAAGAATCTGATGTAACAATAAGCAACCAGATAAGGTCGAGTGCTTGCCGTCGGGCGCTGCTTCGTCGAATGCAATATAATGAAAACTAGACCATTCAACGACAATGAAACGACACTCCATACTTACCCTTCTCCTGAAATAGTCGCAAATATTTATTATTTTTACGATAGGATAAGTGAGAAAAGAGTCTAACGGCCGAGGTATTTTCATACGTCCGGCACAACGAACTGAAAGATGATTGAATTCCGCCGTGACGACGGCATAAAGGAACGGCAGGCGATCCATGCCCGATTGGGGAAATACAATCGGGAGATGTGCCCGTGGCTGAAAGACCATTCGCCGCTGCAAGACCCGGAGAGGAAACCGGAATATGCCGACTTTCTGGCATTCGACGACGGCAGGCTGATAGGCGGAATCGTAGGATTCGTTGCCTATAACTGGTATTTTCTGGATTTGCTGTACGTGGAGGAGGCGTACAGAGAACAAGACGTGGGCACACGCCTGATCCGTCTTGTCGAGGAGTTCTGCCGAAACGAACGCCTGACCGGAATAAGGCTGGAGACGTGGAATTTTCAAGCCAGAGGGTTTTACGAAAAGAACGGATTCTCTGTTTTCGGGGAACTGGAAGACTGCCCGCCCGGAACATCCGTCTATTTTCTCAAAAAGCAACTATTTCGATAAGCCGAGTGCAAAGCTGCGCTTGCGCGAGCTATGCCGAGGCGAGAAATAGACGAATGAAATTCAACGTTTTCGATAAGCCGAGTTGCAGAGCCGAACCTGCACAGGCTATGCCGAGGAGAGAAAACGACTGTTGATAAACGAACTAAAGGGCCGTCCTATCGCTGCGGACGGCCCTTGCGGCTACATTTTTATCCCCTTTACTGTACTGTTCACCTCCATCGGTCTGACGAACTGCACGTGCTCCCGTAGGAACTGCGACTTATTCGACGCATCGGATGGCGGCTCCGTTGTCGCCCGTTCTCCGGTCAGTGGTGATTGTGTTTGTACCGTTTCGCCATTGGTCTGCTGTTCCTGTGCGGCTTCGGGCTTGGGCGGAGCCAACTCCAACTGAATCTTACGCTCCAATGCCGCTACTTCGGATTTCAACTGCTTCAACTCATCCTCCTTCTTCCACACACCGCCGACGGTCTGCTGCAAAATCGGAATATCCCGCTCGTATTCGACGTTCTTCTCGCGGTACTGCTCCACGAGCTTGGGTATGCGCTCCAACGCATTGATGAAATTCATCGCCGCCGCTTTGGTGTCGGCCATCGCTATCTGTCCGTTGTTGTAAGTGTACTTGAATGCCCCCTCCACGAAGAAACGGTTCTGCCTGACCTCCTTACCATCTTTCAGGGACGATTCGGTCTTGACGAGAATCGGGAAGCCGTACAGCTCGCCGACGCGCATGTACTCGCCGCCCGTTGTGGCGTTCTTGGCAATCTCCTGTAAGCGTGCTCCGAGGCTCTTGTGGTCGGCGGCATCCAGCCCGTCGAGCCGCAGGGCGTTGAGTTTGTTGCCCTCCTTGTCGGTCTGCACCCGTGCAAGAAACGTCTCGTAATCCGCCGACATTTTGACGATGCAGTCGTTGTTGTGGGCGAGCGTCTTGGTGTACTCCTCCAATTTCCACGCGGAGCCGCTCTTGGCCTTGTGGAACGACTTTCGCTCGCTCTCCAACGCCGCCACTTTCTTCTCCAACCGCGCCTTGTCGAGCAAGTCCGTATTGCCGGACAAGATAGCCATGTATTCCGAGAAGTTCATGCCCGACTTCTCGTCCATCGCACCCTCGTCGATGGTTCGCGCACCCATCGCCCCGCTTTTGAGCTGTGAGATGAACGTCTGCTTGCAGTGCAGCAGATTGAACTTGTAGCTGTCGAGCGATTTTTCGACGGCATAGATGATTACATCGACCTTGTTTCCCGCGAACTGCTTGGCGATCTCGTTGCCCTTGCGCACGGCGCGTCCGTCGCGCTGCGCGAGGTCGGAGGGGCGCCACGGCGTATCGAGATGATGCACCGCAACGGCTCGTTTCTGTGCATTGACACCCGTGCCGAGCATGGAGGTCGATCCGAAGATCACCCGCACCTTACCCTCGTTCATCGCGTCGATAACGGCCTTGCGCGACTTCTCGTTCTTGCACTCCTGAATGAAGCGAATTTCCGAGGAGGGAATGCCGTAATCCTCGATTAGCTTACGTTTGATCTCGCTGTACACATTCCACTGTCCCGGCTGGAACGTCCCCAAATCCGAGAAGACGAACTGCGTTCCTTTCTGCGCGTCGTACTTGCGGTAGTATTCGGCAATCATGCGGGCGCAGTGGCTCGCTTTGTTGTCCACGTGGTCGTCGTAGCTGGGGTCGATCAGCCGCATATCGAGTGCCATCTTGCGGGCATAGTCCGTTGCGATCAGCATCTTGGCCTTGTCTTCCGTTTCGGAGAGCGGTGCGCGTCCGAGTATCGTCGCGTCGCCCGATTGTGCAAATTGCATCAGTTTTTCGATAAACTCCTCCTGCTGGGGCGTGGGCGGGATATTGTGGAGTATCTCGTTCTTGTCGGGACGATCCACGCCGACATCCTCTGCCGTACGATAATCGGTAATCTCGGAGTAAAAGTAATGGGGGTGAATGTAATCGACTGATTACTAATAAAAAGCAGAATATATAATCTGATAAGGTGAACGACTAAGAAACGAGCGAGTTTCTTTCCCTTTCTTTATTCTGCAAAGTCTCAAAGAACTCTCTGTTTGATGTTGCAAAGATAGCGATATAATTCATATAAGCAAAGTATTTACGTTGTTTTTTCAATGAAAATCAACCTTAGACATTTCTAATTCTATAAAATCGCCATTTTAAGGTATTGCATATATCTATGAACAATGGTAATTTTGCAAAATGATAATCAAAAGAATTCTTTTAATCTTCATCATTCTACTTCTGCTGTTTCCCACTGCTAATGCTACTATTTTGAATTTAGTTGTGGGTGATACTATATACCCTACTCGAAAACATGTTTCTTCATTACATAAAACGATAGAACTCGATGAAGTTCAAGTTATTGGACAGCGGAAATTGTTTTCCATAAGAAAAGACACCACGTTTATCAATACTGATTGCCTTCGAGTAAGGAAAGGTGCTAACTTGGAAGACTTAATCAGGAATATTCCGGGCATGGAATACGACAAGGCGAACAGGCAACTATCATTCAAAGGAAAGCCATTGAACGGCGTAAACATCAATGGCGAGACCTTTATGGGCAACGACATTATCGCAGCGTTGGAGAATATGCCAACCGATGCAGTGGAACTACTGAAACTGTATGACATGCTCAGCGCATTGGAGAAAATGACGGGAGTAGATGATGGTGCCGACAATTATGTGCTGGACATCAAGACCAAATCTACCTACAATGGCAGCCTGACAGGAACACTAACGGCTGAACACGGCAATCGCGACAGACGCAGGGATGAGGTACAGGGCAATCTATTCAATGCCGATGGCGAAAACACCTCGCTGACTTTGCGCTCTGACAATCTTAGTAATATGAACATTGGGGGAAACAATTTCCAAAACATATTGTCGGGCAATATCGTGAAGAAATTTGGTAAGAAAATTACGCTCAATGCAAGCCTCTCACTCAATGCCTTCCACAATGGAAGCGAGAATCATGACTATGATGAGCAATATCTTTCATCGGGAACAAAATATCGGGAATCAATGCTGCTTTCCTTGAGCAAGAATCACAGTAATGCCGCAAACATAAATCTGCAGTATAACATAGACAAAAAGACTTTGCTGAATATAAGTGCAAATGGAAACTTCGGACGGTCAGACAACCTGACTGACAACACAACATACCTATATGAGCGCAATACGGCTGCGGACACGCTGACCTCGGGAACGCTGCGAAATAACACAAAAAGCAATGGAAAGAATTACCATGTATCTGCCGACCTCACACGGCGGATTGGCAAGGCTGGGGCATCATTTACCGTGAAGGCGACACTTGGCGGTAACTCGAATGAAACTAATAATACCAGCCTTTCACTGACGAAATTCCACCACCTGCGCAACGCTGTGGGCGGAGATTCACTACTGTTGCGCAATCTTTGCCAACAACTGCCCACCCTGCGCAACGAAAGCAGAATATCATTGCAATATACCCATCCTTTTGGCAAACAGTTGAAATTGCAGACAGGGTACGGACTGCATCACGAAGAGGATAGAAACACAAGCAACACTTACGACTATACTATACCGAATAGACCATACATAGATAGCCTAAGTTATGAGAACACACTATCTATATGTGGGCAGGAACTCACCCTGAGAATGGATTATAAGGGTAAGCAATGGAAGATAAACAGTGGCATTGATGTAGAATGGCAACGCAGGAATATCTGCCGGCAACACAATTCGGAAACAGTGGACTATACAGTCAAGGCTACGGAATACAAGCCCAAGTTCGGCGCAAAGTGGAACAACGGAAAAATAGAAGTTGAACTGCGTTATAACGGAAACACACAACAGCCTTCCATACAGGCTTTGCTGACACTTGATGACAAGAGCAACCCGCTGTCCGTGAAGATAGGCAATCCGCAGTTGAAGCCAGCCTATCAACAACAACTGTCCATCAGATTAAATGAGAGAAAATATGGTATTACCTTTATGGGCAATTACCACAACTCGTTCAATGATTTTGCAGAGGAAGTAACGTATGACTCAAATACTGGCGCACGGACATACAGAACTGTCAATATCAACGGAAATTATTCTGTGGACGGGATGCTGCAATGGCAGAAACAAGTGAAGCGTCTGATGCTCTCTGGTACTATGAGAACTTCTTTTAAAAACCACGTCTATCTCTTTCACGAACAAACGTACGGTAATGCTTTGAAGAGCAAGACACATACAACGGGTAATGAGGTTAGCCTACGATTGAACTACCAGCCGAAATGGGGGAATATTGACCTACACGCCAGTTGGCAACTCTACCGTTCCAACAACTTACTGACAAACACCCATGTAAATACCATTGACTACGACTGTGGCATCAGCGGCACAGTAGAACTTCCCCACGACATTGAAATATGGGGCGATGCAAATTGTCATCTGCGCCGAGGAACCTATTCAACCACAGATGATGACCAGTGGCTATTGAACGTGGGAGCATCGTGGCGTTTTCTCAGGAAGAAACAAGCCACGCTCTCATTCAAATGGAACGACATTCTGAATAGGCGAAGGGACCTCAACCGTTCCGTTTCAGGTTACGGGTATCACGAGAGTTTCCGACCGCAGATACATAGTTATGCCCTCGTATCGCTGCGATACCGTTTTAGCCTTACCAAAAGTAAAACAGATAAAAATTCTCACAAACAGCAAAATCCTAATAAATAAGGATTGCAAAAATAAAAATAAAATCATAAGAAATAGGTATTGTGAAATCCAAACAAGGCTCCTACCTTTGCAACTCAAAACAATTAATTTATTATCGAAAATGAAAATAGTAAAGAATTTAACATTACCAGTATTGGTATTCCTTGTGATGGGACTTGCCTCATGTAGCAGTGATGATAATACAGTTCATTACAGCACAAACTCCCTTAAAAATACAGAATTGATACCCGTTGGCGGAATTAATTTAGTGCGTATTTAATTCTTCCGATGGGTTTGTTATTAATAAAGTTGACATATTGTAATATGGTCAGCGCACTAATTTTCCCGATTATTCGGGCAAACAGACCATTTGTTATTTTCGCATAATTCCTGATAACCAAAAATTGATCTGTGAGTTGTGAGAAGAGAGTTTCAATCCTTTTTCTGGCTTTGGCAAAAGGGATTAATTTTGGTTTCCAATTCTTTTGGTTCAGCCTATATGGACATTCCAATCTAATGTGAGCCGTTTGGAAAAGATCGAGTTGAACATCAGCCCCTATATATCCCTTGTCGCCATAGATGTTACAGTCATGATAGACCAGCTTGACATCTTTCATATAATTGAGGTCATGCACGCTGGCCTTTGACAAGTCATAGGAGTGTATCACCCCACTTAACCCACAGAGTGCATTGAGTTTATAGCCAAAGTAATACATATTTTGAGATGCACAGAAGCCGAAATCCGGTGCTTGTGAGAAATCTCCCATTCGCCCCATCTTGCAACGCTTCCCTCTGGCAACCCTGCATACGGCTATCGGCTTGGAATCTACGAAGAATTGAGTTTCCCCACCGTCCATTTTGGCAGCGATTCTCTTTCGTATGTCTTCGCATAATCCTGCGGTATTCTTTCTACGGTCATTGAATTGCCTGCGAGATATGAGGTTAGGTATTTTGTCTTTGTACTCCTGAAGCTTATAATCAAAAAGCCATTTTTCACTATCAATGCTCTCTGATTCCGCTGTCAAGGACAAGGCAACGACCTCCAAATCTGAAAATTTTGGCATGGGACCACGACGGGGTATATTTCCCTGCTCATTGACAAGGTTGTGAGAGAATTGCTTGCATATCTCAAGGATTTTGACGAATTTTGTGTATAAGTTGCACATACGAGGATTTGTACTTAATGGTTTTGACTTCACTAAGTTACTAAAAATCAACGATATGTGCAACTTTTTATATATCATTATAGCTACATTTTAATTCCGCCAACGGGTAGAATTGATGACTGTGTTGAAATCGAAAGGTTATCAGTTCGACAAAGACGGTAAGTTGGAACTCAACGATTTGGCCAACAATACCACATCGCTTGACCTTAGCGGTACAAACCTGAAGGATCTCAGCGGTCTTGATATTCTTCCAAACCTAAAAGATGTAAAACTCTCCAATAACGGGTATGGACCTGTTTTCGACTTCGCTCAGCTGCCAGCACAAATTACCGGTGTAGATTTGACGGGCAACGACATTTATGACTTTGAAGGACTGGTGAATGTAAAGACGGAAGAGAATGGTGATGAAACCGTAACACAGTTGCACAAAATCACAAAATTGTACTTGCCACAGACAGCAAAGTTCAACATCAAAGACCTTGTGCGTTTCTATCGAGAGAAGAAGGCAGAGATTGAGTCTGGAAGTATAGACGTGAAGATGGAAACAGCAAAAGGCGACTTGCAGAAATACAATACCATTCGCGAGATACCTGATGAGAATATAAGGGCTAATTTCAAAAAATATTTTTCCAGCATCTTTGATGAAGACGGTATTCATATTGACATCAGCAAGCGGTTAAGCAACAAAGATAGGTCGAATGCCTGTGTATTTAATAAGTGGTATGGAGTAGCCACTGCTGAAACACTGGAAGGGGTACAATATATTGTGAACAATCCTTATTGGGACGGCAAACTTCTTACTGTAAACCTGACAAACAAAGCGAAACTCCCATACCTGAGACCCTGTAGCGGTCTCATGACCTTGTCATTGACAGACGTGGATGCCTCTGAAGGCATCAATCTTGAGGATGCTACAAACATGACAGGTCTCCTATGGGTAAAGGTTAGCGGTATTAGCGAAATAGATTTAAGCCATAGTACCCTGTTTGGTCAGAGAGCGATTGAGCAGGAACAGGATGGTCCCGGTGGTTCCTCACTTGTTTTTGTAGAATGCCCGGATTTGAAAAAGATAGCTTTACCGGAAAAAAGCGGATTGCGATCTTATATGATAACATTTGCGAATATGAAGAGTTTAGAACAGGTAGATTTGTCCAAATTTAAGATGATATCCAATTTGGAACTTGGTGGTTTATCTGCGAATTGTCGTGTTACCTATCCGGAATTGACGGAATTTCATACCTACGATAAAAAAACCTCTTTTGCGTGTACGCAAGACGTGTTTGACAGACAGGAAACAAAAGACTTTATCAAGAAGTATCTCAAGGTCTTGACCAGTGGTGGTGGCTACATAGATGGAGTTGAATGGTCATCACTAATTAATAATTAACAAAACATAAAAAAGATGAAACATTTATTTATTTCTACCGTATTGACGGTAATCAGCATTTTAGGATTTGCAGTAAATTCTAATGCGCAGACAGGTACTTACAATGGTACGTTGAGTAACATTACTATGAATGGGAAATCATACAATGATGCTACAAATCAGAGCTTTACATTGACAAGCACTGGTGGTAACCTGTATGATTTGAGAGGTACAGTGGGACCTATTGGCAAGATGCCAGGAACAATCAAAGTAGAACTTAAAGTTTCTATCAACAACGGAGTTGTTACAGCAACGACCCCCATAGGCGGTTATGCCGGTAAATTGATGTTGTTGGATGGTGGATTACCCATTAAAATTAAATTATCCAGTTTTACAGGCTCTCTTGTAAATAATGAACTCCATTTCGTTCTTGACACATACGCAGGTTGGCAATTTGTTCCTGTCTTCCCTGCTTCTGTTACTTTTGACGGTACGCTACAACCATAACAAGGCGACATGCGATTCATAACAGTAAAATGTATCCTTTGCCTCTTGGCAGTGTTCTCATTGGGTTTATCTTCCTGTAACAGTGATGACAATTTGGAACAAAAAGCCCCCGCTCAGGAATACCTAAAAGAGGCAAAGGATATTTTGTCAGGAGATATTGTCCTTTCCACAAAAGCGACAATGAACACGGTCGATAAGACCCTCCTGCCCCAAGGATGTCCTACTAAATTTAATTTCAATTGGGAGAAGGACAGTCTTCGTCTGACGCTCGATGGCTTTACCGTAGGCAAGATGCCATTGATTGTGTATTTCTCATGCAAATGTAAGTTTATGCAACTCAACTCTTGGGAAAAAGACGAATATAAAGGGGATGGCTGGATAAAGTTTAAGGGTAAGGACGGTAGCGTTACGGGAAATCCTAAAGATGATTCCGGAGTACAGCAAGGAAGTGGCGCAGGTGTAGAAGGCTATCTGAATGTGAAAACAAACCAGATTACATTCATAGTTGATTACAACATGATGAACGTACGTTCCGAGTGTTTCTTGCAGACCATCGACAAGAACCGTATCAACAATTACGAAGCCGAGTTTGCCCAATACGAGAAGGACTTGGCAGCCTATAAGAAGGAACACGGATTGTAATACGTTACAAATATGACAATAAAGGAAGTGAGGGGCTGTGAGTGCTTTCACTTCCTTTTTCAATAATAAAAAGAAACGATGCAGAAGAAAGGATTCTTATTCTTACTCCTTTGCCTGCTTTTGGCGATAAGCGCACAGGCACAGCGCAGGGTAAGGATAACCATACTTGAGAAAGATACGCAGCAACCTTTGGTAGGGGCTACTGTGCAATATGCCACGAGCAAAGAGATGTTGGATGTTAAGAATACCATTACCGACATTGAAGGCAAGGTGATATTAAGTATAGAAAAGGGAAAGGAACTATACTATAATGTCCATGCAACGGGCTTCGTCCCCGTAAAAGGAAGTGTGCCGCCACAGGAAAACAACATAAAGATTGTTATGCGCGAAGACGTGCTGCACCTGAACGATGTCGTTGTAACAGGTTCACGAACAGAGCGCCCCGTAAAACTTTCGCCCATTACCACACAGGTATTGGGCGGAAAGGCACTCGTTGATGCAGGGTACAGCGACCTACAACATGCCCTGCAACAAGAGACACCAGGACTCAACATTCAGAAAGTGGGTTTCGGCAACGAAATCTCGATGCAGGGACTCGACGCGCGCCACGTTCTCTTTCTGCAAGACGGTGAACGAATGACGGGCGATATGGCAGGCAACCTCGACTACGAACGCTTTAATCTGCACGCCATCGACCGTGTGGAGATTGTAAAGGGTGCCAGCAGTACTCTGTATGGCAGTCGTGCTTCGGGTGCGGTCATCAATCTTATTTCTAAAAAAGCGACCAAACCATTGGATATTCAGGCAGGTATGCGCTGGGCACAGATGAACGAGCGCAACTACAAGACACCGTCTCCAAAAGATTTTCTATATATGTTTGAGAAGAACAGCGACCGCCCTAACCTGCAAGCATGGCTTTCGGCAGGAGTGAAGCACAAGGCTTTCACCTCACAAACCGACGTATGGTATAGTGAGAGCGATGCCTTTTATCTGTATCAGGCGGAGAACGACAGCAAGACCTACACAAAGGAGGCTAACCCATTCCTCCCTCACGACATCACGCTAAACGGCACTGCCGTCCGTTCACCAATGGGTATTGAGGGAACGGAGCATATCTCGGCAGCGCAGAAGTTCTATTACGAGCCTAACAGAAACCTGTCGGTACAGGTGTATGGTTCGATGTTCTTCATGAACTCATACGACCTGATACAAGACATGACCTTCTCGCAGAGTCGCGACTTCATGGCAGGCGTTAAGGCGAAATATAATGTAAAAGACTGGTTTACCGTAAACCTTAGCATACACAACGATTTCTACGACCGTTTCAAACGGCACGAGCGTATCGATGAACGCAAGAAGGTGTACAAGAGTAAAATATTCGAGCCACGTCTCACACTGACAAGTACCTACTTTAGCGGACACAGCATCATACTTGGAGTGGAACATACTTCGGATGAACTCACCAGCGACCGATTTGTAAACCGTAAGATGACCACTCGGGCACTGCACGAGACGGAATACTTCCTGCAAGATGAATGGACGGCAAACAAGCATTGGATGCTGTCGACAGGCGTGCGCACTAACTTCTCGAAGGCGTTCGGATTTATGTATATGCCAAAGATTGCAGTTAAATATTCGCCTGATGAGCATTGGGCAATACGTGCCAACTACTCCATGGGCTATCGTGCGCCCAGCATCAAGGAACTGTTCTTCAACTGGGATCATCTCGGAATGTTCCAGATAAGGGGTAGCGAAGACCTGAAGCCAGAGAAGAACCATTATTTCTCTTTGGGAGCAGAATACACCCATAATGGTTTCTTCATGAATGTAAATGCTTACATTAATAAGTTCCGTAACAAGATAGAGGGCGTATGGCATATTTACGATATGCAGTACAACTTCGAATACACCAATCTCAGCAGTCAGCGTCTGTACGGAATCGAGGCTATCCTGAAGTGGCATTTCCTCGACCACTTTACCCTGAACGGAACTTACAGCTATGTAAACGTGAGCAAGCAGGATGGCATACAAGTGAATACCACGTCGCCACATGCTGCCACGGCAAGCATCGACTATGTATATAACAAGCCTAACTACCGCTTGAAAACCATCTTCAGTGCATCGCTCATGGGCGAGAAAAACTTTGATGTGCAAGATCGTGTGTGGGTGGAAGAACATCATAAGAGCTACGATGCCTATTTCCGCTGCACGCTGCCTACCTATGCACTCTGTAACTTGGCAGTGGTGCAGACATTCTACAACAAAGTGAAAGTTACGCTCGGAGTAGATAACATCTTCAACTATGTGCCCCACACCTTGGGGTCGGGCATCACTATGTTCAATGTTCCTGCCACCAGCGGTGCAAAGGGATATGTGCAAGTGGAGTTTCTTGTTGATGACATTGTAAAATCATTAAAAAGAAAGAAATGAGAAAATACATATTCATACTTTTCGCTTTAACGACAGCATTGTCCTCGTGCGTGAGTTACGATGCGGAGGAGTTTACGGGCAAAACGCTGCCAAGAGTTACGGGATACACCACTGGCATTACCAACGATTGGCTGTACATCAATTTGCGCACAGGAAAAATATTCAACCTTGACAAGCCCAATGGCGACATTAAAGAGGGCGAACAGCGGGAACGTACCGACTGGGACATTGCCTTTTGCGGCTACCGTATGCGAACGAATAGCGGAACATCGGGTAATGGAAAAGGCGGAGCCGCCGACTTAGGATACGGCAGTTACGACACTTGGAAAACGGTGGCGCAATTGCCAACCAATTTACAATGGGTGGTGGATGACCATTCGGTATATATCACCATGTCGCAAAACGACTGGAACAAGTATCTCATCGCCAATAAACTCGACTTTGAACAGAATCCTTGGTTCGATCCCAATCGCGGTCCTGCATCGACACAGACAGATGCTAACCCCATATTGGCAAAAGCGATGACCTTCACAGGTCCGCCACCTGTATATGCACCCTCGTTCCATACATACGTGGTACGCACTGCCGACGGAGAGCGATATTTCAAATTACAGATCATCAGTTGGTACAAAGCCGATGTCGAAATAGGCGACACGGGCGGACAGATGAGCTATTATTGTGATGAACTCCGGTAGGTTTTAGGAAGTGTATTACCAATCAACGAAAAGTGCATTATGAAACTCAAAAAATTGCATTATGAAACTTCAAAAAGTGCATTATCAATCAGACAGGAGTTAATGAGCAATCCCGAGAAAGTCAATAGGCAACAGAAAAATAGCTAATGAACATCCTTCAAAAAGCTCACGACCAATTTTGAAAAAGCTAATTACCAATCTGAGAAAAGCTAATGAGCTTTTTGCACTATCTTCTTATCTGTTGGCAAATAACAGATTGACTAAAACGAAAGAAAAGAATGAAAAATAAACAAAAATACTATCCAAGGCAAACTCTTATAGCCTTTCTGTTAGTTCTCTTCGCCATGCCATTGGGACACGCACTGATGATACTCATGGAAAAATTCATGGGCGAGGGAGCCATGCACATCGCTGGTTTTATGATGGGCTTTGTAGGTTTAATCCTTGTCATTATCGGCGTGTTCGTAAAGGGAGATACTCGGCAGACATTGTGGGGTTTCATCGGTGGACTGCTTTTTTGGACAGGCTGGGTGGAGTTTCTTTTTCTCTATTATGCCCGTCGCTATGGTGTTCAGCCCGAGATTGAAAACGGAGAGATAGTAACCAAGCCCGAATACCTTATCATGCCCGCATCGTTCGGATTATGGATGATGGTGATGACGATGTATGTGTTCAGCACCCGCAACGGTTGCGACTTCATCACATGGATTCAGAAAGTCGTTTTCCGCACAAAGCGTAAGGTGATAGCCGCCCAGCACATGACACGCCACACCAGCATCGTAACCTTTATGGAGCTCAATATGATGCTCTGGGGGCTTTACCTGTTGCTGATGTTCTGTTACGACAAGCGTTTCCTCGGCGACCACCATCCCGTTACGTTCCTCGTAGGAGTGGGGTGCCTCATAGGCTCGTTCTTTATATTGCGTCGCCAACTGCGTCTTGCCTCATGGGGTGCAAACATCCGCATGGCAATCGCAACGGTTGTCGTGTTCTGGGTACCTGTGGAAGTGCTTGGTCGCCTTGACTTTTTCAAGGAGATTTGGATTGAGCCGGAGAAGTATACTACCCAGATGATTTGCATCCTCGTGGCATTCGTGGCATTGCTCGTCTATATCATGTTTGCAGCTCACAAGAAGAAAAGCCATGAGTAACAAGAAACTATATTGGTGGAAATCCATCGTGTCGATGGGCGTGATATTGGGAAGCATGCCCATGGTTCACTTGGTGGCACGAGTATTGAAGGACAACTACGACGGCACGCAACTGTTGGGTGCTGGCATGGCTGTGGGATTCGTGGGCTTGGTGATGGTGGTGGTCGGTGTTTTCGTCAAGGGACAGACTCGCCAAACCTTGCTCGGACTTATCGGTGGCATGTTCTACTGGACGGGTTGGGTGGATTTCCTCTTCATGTATTATGCCCATCGTTGGGGCACACATGCTGAGATTGACCCAGTGACAGGAGAAGTGTTGAGCCGCCCTGAATATCTTCTGCTCCCTGCCACCTTTGGCTTGTGGGCAATGGTGATGTTGCTCTACATCTTCTGTTCCCGAAATGCCTGCAACTTCCTCAACTGGTGGCAGACGCTCTTCTTGGGGAAGAACAAGCGACTCATCGCCGCTCGCCCGATGACACGCCACACCAGCATTGTTACCTTCATGGAAATCAACACAATGCTCTGGACTTGCTATCTCCTGCTGATGAACCTCTACGATCCTCAATTGTTTGGTCGTGAGAGTCCAGTCACCTTCGGTGTAGCCTTCGGTGCCTTGCTTTCCGCCCCATACGTATTTCGCAAGCAACTCCACTTGCAATCGTGGGGAGCAAACATCAGAATGGGTACGGCAACGGTCATCGTGTTCTGGATAGCGGTAGAGGCATTTAATCGCACGGGCATCATCGGGAAGCTCATTGCACATCCGAGCGAATATCCTTGGCATTGGGTGGTAATGGTGATAGAACTTTGTTTCTTGGCAGGAAAGATTGTCAAGGATGCAAGGGCGAAGAAAGAAAAGAAATAAGATAGATAATCAGATAAGGAAATCAATGAAGAAAGGAACTTGGAGAAAACAACATAAATGGCTTGGTATCGGCTTGAGCTTCTTCATGCTGATGTTCTGCGTGTCAGGCATCCTGCTCAATCATCGTTCACTCATCAAGGAGGTGAACGTGAGCAGGAAGTACCTGCCAAGTCGTTATGAGTTTCGGAATTGGAATGGTGGATTGCTACGAGGCACGCTTGACATTGGCAAGGATTTAATGGTAGATTCCATGAGGAATGTGGATTCTTGTCGCCAACTGTTGCTTTATGGCAATGGTGGCATCTGGCTTACCGACTCCAAGGATTTCAATGAGGGGTTGCCAGAAGGTGCAGACTATCGTCAAATCAAAAATGTCATAAGGCTTGATAATGGAAGGATATTTGCTGTCTCACCTTTCGGGGCTTTATCGCTATGGAGTGCATAACAAATGGCATGAGGTGAATATGTCACTGGAGGATGAGGAGAAATTTACGGACATCGCTTCGCATGGCGACACCCTTGTAGTGCTCAGTCGTTCCTTTGTCTATACCTCGCTTCCTCCTTATACACAGATACAATCCTCAAACCCATGGAGGGACAATTGGAGAAGTTGAGGCTATTATTTCTCAAACTAACCATAAGTCATGGAATAATGTTCCAGAGAGCTACAGGCAATCACAGGCATCCTATGCTTATTATAGCCTTACTAAAGCCATTCCAAAGTTGTCCAAGCCCCAAATTGATAATTATATTTATAGATTAAATGATGCGTTTATAGGGACTGCGACTTTCAGTTTTGAAAATAATATGGTGAATTTTATATTTAATTTGCAAGAAGTTATTGTACCTGCATCAAAATAATCTTGTAAGTGTATGGAACAAAATAAAATATTGTTTATTATAGGTATAATGACTATGTTCTCTTGCCATTCTATTCATAAAACAATGGAATCTGGCAATGGGCAACTTAGCAATTCAGAAATTATCCAATTATTAACTGATGACAGTGTAAAGTATTGGATAGGTGTTAATTTTGGTTCTTCTTTTAAATTTGCCAGAGAAGGCTTAAGATTCAATTCTTACTTGAGTTCAACTTATAAATGCAACTTTTTGGGTGCGGATAATAAGCAATAAAAACATTTATTTTTCAGAGAGGAAAGAGAGACAATGTCCCCCTTTCTCTCACTCTGAATGGATAAAGTTTGCTATCTTTGCTTTAATTGTCCGTCCAAAGAAAAAAAAGTTGCAGATGAGCAAACATATAACCGAGGAACAAAGGTATGCAATTTTCTATGATGTTGCAAATACCGATGAGCAAAAAAGCAATAGCGGAAGCTATCGGAGTAGATAAAAGCACTGTTTACAGGGAGATAAAGCGCAATTGCGACGCCCGAAGTGGTAGCTATAGCATGGAGCTTGCCCAGCGAAAAGCAGACAGGCGCAAGCAGCAAAAACATCGCAAGGAAGTGCTTACACCGGCAATGAGAAAACGGATAATAAAGCTGTTGAAGAAAGGATTCAGCCCGGAGCAGATTGTCGGCAGGAGCCGCTTGGAGGGAATTGCGATGGTATCTCACGAAACGATATATCGCTGGATTTGGGAGGATAAGCGGCGGGGTGGCAAACTGCACAAATATCTTCGCAGACAAGGTCGCAGGTATGCCAAACGTGGTTCTAAAAATGCAGGGCGAGGATTTATCCCAGGCAGGGTGGATATTGATGAGCGTCCCGAGATAGTGGAACTGAAGGAGAGATTTGGTGATTTAGAGATAGATACAATTATTGGTAAGAACCACAAAGGTGCCATTCTTACCATTAACGACAGAGCAACAAGCAGGGTCTGGATACGCAAGTTGTCGGGAAAAGAAGCCATCCCGGTAGCTAAGATTGCAGTATGGGCACTGCGGAAAGTGAAAAACTTAATACACACAATTACGGCTGACAATGGAAAGGAGTTTGCAAAGCACGAGGAAATTGCGCAAAAATTGGAAATAAAATTCTATTTTTGCAAACCATACCACTCATGGGAACGTGGTGCCAATGAAAACACCAACGGGCTTATCAGGCAGTATATCCCAAAGGGTAAGGACTTTAGTGAAGTAACCAACAAACAGATTAAGTGGATTGAAAATAAACTCAATAATCGACCTCGTAAAAGACTTGGATACCTCACGCCAAACGAAAAATTTAAACAAATTATTAATCAGAATTCTGTTGCATTTGCAAGTTGAATTCAGCTTATAATAAGAAAGGAGATGAAGAATTTACTTCCCAACAGGACATTTTATTCCCTAAAGTGTTTGATGTTGATGGCATGCGAGTTTTTATTTATTGGAAACTTCCACATCCTGTGGAAAAGCTCTATCCATATGTTGATTACAAAATACGGAAAATTTCAAAAGATACGTTAGTTATAGGGGATTATACAGACTTTGTGTTTGTTAATGGTCATGGTAATGCCCCAAATCGGGAATTGTCAAAATAAAAAAATAATAAATGTGGGGTAATACTCCAAATCGGGAGTTATTGAAATAATTATCTGATTATCAATGTACTTTCCAAAAGATAAAGTATTAGGGCAGAGTGGAAAAATCGTTGAAACTGGTCCTATGTAATCGTTCAAAGTGACCCTTTTGTATCATCCAAAGAGGGATTGGACATTCGCGGTACGATACGAGTATGGGTGTTATGATTTATCAGCATTCATTCTTCTCTACTCCCAAAGGATTTTGTCAGTTGTACTGCTTGCTGTTGTAGTCTGATGAGAATTTGGGAATAGGTTTCGAGTTTGCCGAGCAGTTGTTGAGCAGTGGCAACAGAATGATAAGTATTGAGGACTTTCACGACTTCGTTGTACAGAACTCCTATCTTATGAGCCAAGGCAACGATTTCTGAGAGTTTCTCCAAGTAAGGTTCTTTTGCAGGGTCTTGGGTGATGACCTTAAAAGATTCACCAAGAAGCCTTGCTCGGACAAAGTCGCTCTTTGTCTTTGCTCCCGACTTGCGATAGAGTCTGATAAGTTTCTGCTGGTCTTCGGAATTAGGTATTCTGATGTGCCATCTGTCCCATCGTGGGCAGGTGGCACATCTGCCGTCTGGCTTCTTTTGTTTTTGCTTCTTCATTGCTTTCTAATCACGACTTTGGAGTGATTTAATCCCCTTTCGGGGCAAGGGTCTTTGTGGTACAAATGGCAATTTGTGGTACAAAGACACACCTTGCTGATGTAGAAAATGGGATTATAAGCCCCTGCTGTGTTACTGCATTCATTGAATACAGTAACTCGGCGTAGGCTTGCATTCGAGGAATGCAGTAATTCAGAGTTTCCTCCATCTTTCCACATCTTCCTTGTATTGGTCGAGGTGTTCCCGCAGTACCTGTTCGACATATCCCGAAACGCTCGCTCCATGCTCACCGATTCTCCGCACCACGAAGTCTAACTTTCGTTGGGTTTCCTCTGATACATACACGGCTTTGCGGTGGCTGTTGCGAAAGGGCTGGAGATATTTCCCCTGAAACTCGGATAATTGCTTTCTGTCCTTTGTTTTTCCCATTCTTTGATGAAATTCTTCGGTAGAAGTAGCCCTTTCTGTTGGCGACAACGCTGTTTCTTGATAGGACGGTTGAGAAAAATCCTTGTTACTCTCCTTGTCATTTTGTTCCTCAACTTTATCAACAGGCTCAAACCTTCTCTTTTCCTCTTCATAATCGAAGGGCTGGTCAAAATCGGGTAACTCTTCGGGCTTGCGGAGCTTAACGCCATAATTTCCCATATCTCTAATGGCTTGTTCCAAGCGTTGTTTCCTTTTTTCATCTATTCTTGCCATAATTTCTTGGGTATCGGGTTATAGTGTTTTTCAAGCATGGCTTGTATGTCGCTCTGCTTGTAGAGTATCTTCCCTCCGATTTTGTAGAAAGGAAGCGTTCCTGAGTTTCTGTACTCTTGGAGCGTGCGTGTGCTGAGCCGTAATTGGCTGCAAACCTCCTCACCCGAAAGGTAAACCTCACCATTCAGCATCGGACGGGCGGTAGAGCAATACCGCTCCAACTTCTTCAAAGTGCCTTCCATCAGTTGTGAAAACAACTGCATCTGAGGGTCTTCCCGCGTAATGATTTCATTCTCTGCCATAATTCATTCATTCTTTGATTTCAATCCTTGACTGCATTCAGCATTTCACAGATGTCGGTCTGTTTGTAATAACACTTATGTCCAATCATGGAGAAAGGGATTTTGCCCGTATCTCGGTATGATTGTAGGGTACGCTTGCTGATGCCTAAACGCTTGCACACGGCTTCGTTGTCGAGCCATTGCTCGGTCTTGGGAGGATTACCGATGAGTTTTTCCACACGATGGATAAAGTCTGCAAATTCGGAGCGATGTCGCTCCCACGCTTTGCGGTCGATGATAATGAGTTTCATTGCCTTAATTTTGTTTTGATTACTTTATTGTTACTCAGCAAACAAACTGTTATGCAGTCCATTGCCGTACTTCTCGGGTGCAAAAGTAACCCCTCGGAAGCACCACTGCAAGAAATGAGGATAAGCAGGGAAATAGAGAGAAAGCAATAGAAAAACAAAGGAAATCCGTCTGTGTTATTGCGGTAATGAGATGAGGTGCCGGCTCGTTCCTTTTATTATCTTGTTGTTTTATCGATAATTCGATAGTTCGACAAATCGAGATGTCGAAGTGTCGATAGATAGTTTTATCGATAGATTATTTTGACGATATATAGTTTTGACAACAGATAGTCATGACAACAAATTGTACAAACAATAGATTGTCCGTATTATCGTCAGTCCTATCTGTTGTTAGTTGTTACGCCTTGCGTCCAAAGAGCCTGAGTATGCCGTATTCTTGTCGTGCCTATACTCTCTACGGCAGCCCAGCCCTGCAAGGTTGGGAGAGATGAATACGACCGCATGGATATAGAAAATGGCAATACCACCTTGAAACAGAGAAATCCTGCGGTGGAGATTCTTCTCTCCATCCGCAGGACTCGACCTTGTCAGGGCAGACAGGCTGCCGTTGTACCTTTGCACGATAAGAAACGGCATCAGGAACTTTGCGTGCGCCGCCTTTGCCTACAACGCCTTCAGGCTTGCTTCCTCCGTCAGTCTGACCGTTGGCAGATTGTTGCTCTCGATGAGCAGCACTATCGTGCCTGTCAGTTCGGTGTAAAGACGGCCGTATTGCTCGTCAGAAGCCAATGTGTCCGTCAAACCGAACTTGTCGAATGTGGCTTGAACAGCCTTGTTCGACAACAGTATAGGTACGAGTTTCTCTGGGAGCGGTGCAGGAAGTTCCCTTTCAAACTCGTTTTCCAACACGGATATAAGCGTATCGTACTTGGAAAAGTGCAAGCCTTGATACAATGCCTCGCTTGCCATGCTCTCCGCTTCAATGTGTGTAAAGCCTTGTGCTACAGCATCGCAGTAAACTGTGAGAGCCATATCTGCCCGTGCAGTGATAAACTCCGTATCTTGCAACTTTTCGGGGTGATGCTCACTCATGTAACTTCTTAACTTCAATCGGAAGTAGGAAAGTTCCTTTTTGTTCTTCTGTTTCATTGTTTTTCTTGTTAAAAAGTTGGACTTCTTTTTTTTGAATCATTCATTACGGCTGTTACATCCCAATTATGGGACTTGACTTTTTCGGTGTTCTTGACGGACACAGCCGTAAGGCTTTACGCAGTACCCTTGTATGCTCACTACCCATCAGGGGTTGCATTTCCTTGGCAATCTTGCTCTTGGTCACCCGTGCATAAATCTCGGTCGTGGAGATGAAGCGATGCCCCAGCATCTTGCTCACCGTCTCTATCGGAAGTCCGTTCTCCAGACAGATGGTCGTGGCAAAGGTGTGCCGTGCGGTGTGCGAGGTCGCTTGAGTATGCGGTGGCAGTCCTGCCTTAATACATATCTCCTGAATAGTTCTATTGAAATTACTGTTGCTGGGAAACTCTCGAAAGAAAAGCCCCTCCCTTCGTCCGTGGCTCACAATGGCGAGTATTTTCTCGGCAACGGGCAGCAACGGGACAATACTTCTGTTCTGTGTCTTTGTTCGACAGAGCGATATGTACCTACGCCCATCCCCGAATGTATAAACATCGTCCATTCGGAGTTTCTTTAAGTCTGAGAATGCCAGCCCCGTGAAACATCCCAAGAGGAAAATAAGTCTGCAATGGTTATCTGTCGAGCGGTGCGGACGGTAAGCCAAGAGTTTTTGCAGGTCGTCCGCCGTAAGTGCATTGCGCTCGTAGGTAGGCGTTTCTATGTCTATGAGTTCAAAAGGGTCTTCACGAACGTATCGCTCCTGCAATGCCTTGCGAATGACCTGATGCAAGTGGCGTAGGCGGTTGCCGACACTGCTTTCCTTGTTTCCCAAGTCCCGAAGCATAAAAAGGCGAAAGTCCTCAAGCAAAGTCTTGTCCACCTCTGTGGGCATACAGTCTGCCCTGTCCCTTACTTGCAGGAAATGAACAAAACTCTTGTAGCTGTCCTTAAAAGCCCTGACAGTTGCCTTGCTTAATGTTCTGCCCTGCAATTCCTCCTTGTATTCACAAACGGATTGATATAGCTCCGTAAGTGTTGGCATGGGGCGACTTTGCTGCATATAACGCTCCTTGAGGTATTCCGCCGTGATATAGTTTTCTTCCCTTAATGTACGTTCATAGAGTGAATGCAAGCACTCTTCTATTGAGTTCAGTTGCAGATTGATGCCGCTTGAATTACCTGTTGTCGCCTTGATGCACCCTTTTCGGGCAAGCCACTCGTCGGGGGAAGTTTGCAACTGCGTGGAAAACGATGAGGACGTTCCATTACAGGTGATACGGCAACGGATTACGCATAGTCCGTCTTCATTGGTCTTGCTTCTATCTATGTAGAATAGTATGGCAAATGTACTTTTCATTGTTCTGCGGTTTTAGTTGGTCAGTTGATAATGTGCGAGTTGTGGAAGTATTTTCTCTATGTCCAGAAAGACACGCTCGGGAGATGTCTCCGCATACACTTGCGTGGTTTTGATTTGACTGTGTCCGAGCATTTTGGAAACGCTCTCAATGGACACGCCCTCCGACAGTGTCATCTGAGATGCGAAGGTATGCCGTGCCATGTGATAGGTCAGCGTTTTCTGAATACCGCAAAGCCGTGCTATCTTTTTGAGGTGTATGTTTACCGTGTCGCATCCGGGTATGGGCAGCAGATACCCCTTGGGCGGTTCGTGTCGGAAAGCCCTCGTGTGAATGCCCCGATAACGCTCGATAATGGCAGCGGCTTCGGGAAGTAGGGGGATGTGGCACACGTTGCCCGTCTTTATTCTCGGCTTGCGTATCCAAGTCATTCCCGCTTCGTGAAAGACGTGCTGCTCCGTCAAGTGATACACGTCGGTATAGGAAAGCCCCGTCAGGCAGGAGAAAAGGAACATATCCCTCGACACTTTTTCATAGCCTTGCAATTTATCTTCTCCCAAGGCTGCGATAAGACCTACCTCCTCCCTTGTGATGTAACGTGGAGTACCCACTTCCCAACGAATGGAATGGTTGATGAAGGGATAGGTGTCAATGATGTGCCGTTTATGCAGGTCTTTGAGCAAGGAAGCCAGCATGGAGAGATAGCCAGCCGAAGTGTTGAGCTTGAATCCCTTTTCTTTGGCGAAGTAGTCCTCCAAGTCTTTGATAAAGGCGATGTCGGCTTTCTGCACGGGAATATCCTCCACACGGTAGCGATACCTGACGAAGTTTGCCAGATGCTTGTGAAAGAGCAACAGGCATTTTAGTCTGCGTTCGCTGCGGTCTATGCCCACACGCTCACGGAAGCGGTCGATATACTCGTCTGTATGATGCAGCAGTCCTTGTGACTCACTGTTCAGTCCGAATACAAGCTCCCGTACTCGCTCTGCCGTGATGGGAGCATCGGATTTACCCGAAAGAGACTCATAAACCTTGTGTATGCTCACCTGAAGGCGGTCAAGTTCCTTGTTTACCGATACGGCTTCGGCACTCTTGCCCAGCAGTCGGTTTTTGCGACTGTCCCACAAACGAGGAGTACACGAGCATTTGCAACTGAACTGTACCATAGAGCGTCCTGCGCTGATGCGTCCCATGATGGGACTTTTTCCGTTTTTGTCCTGCGTACCTCTCTTGAGGTAGAAAAGCAGCTTGAATTTTTCTTTTTCCATTGTTTTTTACTTGCAAAATTACACTTCTTTGAGGAACTTTGAACGATGCAAAACATTGATAATGAAAGAGAAAACTCCGTTTTAGTTACCACTTTCAGCCGTCCTTTTCCTTTCATCGTTTTTCGAACGATTTGGTAACTGAACTCCCTCCTTTTCGCTCCCTTTTCTGCCTGTTTCCTATGATGCAACCCTAAGAAGAAACAAGCAATATCCGCTGTATTTCAGTCAGATATGAGTTTTATGCCATTTTCTGCTTTCTACTCCCATACTTCCGCATAGAACGCCGCCAGCTCCGGCACTTTGATGAAGTAGCGGAAGCGTTCTTTCTGCACGATGTTGTTCGTTACCGAAAACTCGAAATCGGTGGATTTCTTGGCAAAGATGGCAGCCCACGCATCGAACGAGTTGATACTCTGTCTCTCCAATTCTTTCGGTCGCAGGTATTTGAACAGTAGGTACAGCTCCGTCAGCGAATTGCTGATGGTCGTACCCGACAGGAACGTCGCGCCCAAATCCTTGCCCGTGCGCTCTTGTATAGTGCGGATGGCATAAAGCATATTGAGCGCTTTTTGGCTGCCGTCCTGATTGCCCAGCCCGGCCACGCGGTCATGGCGCGTGTTGAACATCAGGTTCTTGAATTGGTGGCTCTCGTCCACGAAGATATGGTCGATACCCATCTGCTTAAAGTCCACAACGTCGTCCGTGCGCGTCTTGATGGCGTGCGCGATGTTTTCCAGCTTCACCGAGAGATTGATTTTACGTTTCTCCAATCCCCGGAGCATCGCCCGCGGGATGTCCTTGCCCTGCTTGCGCAACACCTCCAAATTCTCCTCCACCGTGTCCAACTCGGCTTGCAGAATCTGCTGTTGCATTTCGGGCGACTGCGGAATTTTGCCGAACTGGTCGTGCGACATGATGACACAATCGTAATCGTTGTTCTTGATGTTGTTAAAGAACCGCACGCGGTTTTCGGGCGTGAAGTCCTTTTCCGAAGCGTAGAGTATCTTCGCGTTCGGGTAGGCCGTGCGGTAACACTCGGCGATCTCCGCGACGTTGGCTTTCAGTCCGATAATCATCGGTTTGTGCGCCAGCCCCAGCCGCTTCATCTCGTGCGCCGCCACGCACATGATCAGTGTCTTTCCCGTGCCGACCTCGTGGTCGCAGATGCCGCCGCCGTTCTGCTTCAACATCCAGATACAATCTTTCTGGCTTTGGTACACGTCCTTGATTCCGAACCGTCGGTCGAGGGCTTTCAGGTCAAGGTCGGGAAAGGTTTGGTGCGAGCCGTCGTACTGCGGGCGCACGAAGCAGTTGAACTTGCGGTTATACATATCCGTCAGCCGCTTCTGGAAATCCGGCGACTGCTCCGCGAGCCACTCCACGAACCCGTTACGTATTTCGTCGATCTTGGCGTTGGCGAGCTGTATGCCCTCGCTGTCGCGCACCTTGATGTCGCCTCCGTGCTCGTCCTTGCCGATGCTCTTGGTCATGTCAGGCACGGTGTTCACGAGGGCGTGTTTCAGCAGGGCGATACCGTCGTAGGTGCGGTAATACCCCTTGACACAGAATTGGTCGAGAATCTTGGCGTTCTTCACGCCGCATTTGACGGCGTAGTCATCCATGCTCTCCGAGAAACCGATACTTACTTTCGTGTCGAACAGATAAGAGGCGTATGCCGAGTAGATACCCGTCGGAATCCACCGCTCGCCGAGGTTGAAGTCCAGCTCGTCGAACGTGATCGGGCGCGGCGCGGCTTCCTGCAAGGCGGCGAGAGCTTCCTTTTCGCGTTCGCCGTGCGGGTTCTCGGCCATCCATGCCTCGATGCGCTCCGCTTTGTCCACTACGTTGCCTGCGATGAAGCGGTCTTTGATCTCGTAGCCGCCGGAGAGCGGATTGTAGAAAATGCGCCCTTTCAACTCGTCGATCAGCTCGTCGCGGCTATTGTCCGAGAGGGATTCCATGTAGTCGAAGTTCACGCCGCCGTAGCGGTTGAGCGAGGCCGAAAGCGCCTCCTCGGGCGTATCGACGTGCGTCGTCTCGTTCACAGCGAACGCTACGGGATGGTCGAAAATGTCGGCCTTGACGAACTGCCCGTTCTCCGCCCGTTCGAGGGCGAGGATGTCGCGCCCCGACGTGTCCATCATCAGGAGCTTGACGTTCGCTTTGGCGTTCAGATTCCCGTAACGGGCGACGAACTCGTCGTAACAGGTGTTCAACGCCTCGCGCTGCGCCGACCCTTCATCGTGATACTCCGCCTCGTAAGCGTAGAGCCGCTCGTAAGCGTCGCGCACGGAAGTGTAAGCTGCAATCTTCTCTCGCTGCTCCTTTCCCAGATCGAGCGGGTGGAACGTCGCTCCGTAGCGGGTGACGTCTTTCAGGTAGCCGATCTGGTAACCTGCCCCGACGGTGTTTACCTTGACAAACGATCCCTCACGATGGTGCGGTTCGAGCAATCCGTCGAACGGGCGGGGCTTCATCTCCTCCTCGTGTCTGCGCTGCCGCTCGGCCTCCGATACCAGCCTGCTATGACCGCTTTCGATAGGTTGATCGACCGTTGCGGTCTGGACGGGTTGCGCCGTTTTCGCTGTCGCTTCCGTCGGCGTATCGAAGAGCGATGGCTGACGCGGCTGCGCCAGTTTGGGACGGTTGCTTCGTCGGCGGGGCTTGCCGCCCGTCTGGGCGATACGCCGCTCCTCCGCCGTGAAGCCGAACAGATCGTAGAGGCTCATAACCGGCGGCTCGATTTCAGGTTTCTCCTCTTTGGAAGATACGGCAGTCCGTTCCGTTTCCTGCCGAACCGTTGCGGTAGGCGGCTGCACCGTCTCTTCGACGACGGTCGTCTCCTCGAAAACACCCGCTTGCGGTGGCTGTTCGTCCCATAACCGTTGCTCTTTCTCTTTCGCCCACACCCCGAATGCGGCCAAATCCTCTACCGACAGCTCTGTGCGCAGGGGCGATTCGGTCGCTTCTACTTTGGCTTGCTGCTGCTCTTGCAGTCGTGCATTCCGAATACCGCCGGAGTAGAGCCTCATCGCCAACCGCGCATGCAGGTTGTGGTCGAGCAGCTCACGCAGCTGCGTTGCGATGCCCTCTGCACCGCCGTCGTGCTCGTAAACCATTGCCGGTCTGCCGTAAGGATCGGTGTCCAGCACCGCACTCGTATAGATGATCTGCTCTTTATGTTCTATGAAATAGCGGTTGGTGCTTACACCATGCAGCGTTCCCGTTCGGGTAAACGATTTTTCGTCCTCCGTCAGCCCCTCTTTGTGGGTATCCTTTTGCAAGACGATCAAGTCGCTGCCGACCTCTGTTCCGGCATAGTCTGTAAAGAGGTTGTTCGGCAGGCGGATCGCCGAGACAAGGTGCGCCTCTCGGAGCATTTCGAGCCGCACCGCTTCGTTGCGCGGGGAGTTCATCACGCCTTGCGAGGTGATGAACGCCACGATGCCGCCGTCGCGGACGGCATCCAGCCCTTTGAAGAAAAAGTAATTGTGGATGGCTTTCGCAGCGTTACGGCGACCAGCCGATTCGCTTGCGGAGAAGGTCGGATCGAACACCGCCACGTCCCCGAACGGGATGTTGGAGACAGCCGCGTCGAAATAGCCGTCGAACGGTTTCTCGATGCGCTCGAAACCCTCCGCCCGCACTTTCTTGTCGGGATAGAGATGCGCGAGGACTTTACCCGTCAGCAGGTCTTTCTCGAAGGCCATGACATCGGTATCGGCGTTCTTTCGGAGAAACGCCTCGACGAACGCGCCGTGTCCTGCGGAGGGCTCCAGCAGGCGGCGCGGACGCACGTTGTAATCGTTCAGTACGTCGGCCAACGCCTCCGTAACGGCTGGAGGTGTGTAGAACGCCGTCAGCACGGAACTTTTCAGGCTGTCGATATAACGTTTGTATTCGTTGTCGCTTGCGCTGTGTTCGCGGATCAGGCGGTGCAGCTCCGTTGTCATGGGGAACAGTTCGAGGTCGGATTTCGCCCACTGCACGGCATCGGTCAGATCGGCGGCCGGATTGAGAATACATTTCAATCCACCGAACCCGCAGTAGCGGGCAAGCCGCTCCCGTTCTTCGGGAGTAGCTGCCCGCCGTGCGCCGTCCAACTCGAAAGCCGTGCGTATCGCCTCGATGTTATCCCGCAGCTTGGCTTTACGGTTAAATGCCATCTTCTTCGAGGATGATCGAGACGGCTCCCGTAAGTTCCGTGTAGAGCTGCTCGTATTCGGGCGAGTAGGCGAAATCGTCCGAGAGCGGATATTGCGTGAAGATGCTTTCGACATAAGGCAGCAGCCGGAGCGCGACAGCAGGTGCGTCGCTTTGTGCGATCTCATCCGAGAACTCGTTCCAGAGCACCTCGATGATCGTGTCGTACTCGGAGAAGCGAAGCCCCTCCAACAGGGCGGCCATCGCCAGCTCCTGCGCCCCTTCGGGCAGATAGCCCTCGCGTCGAGCCTGCTCGAATACGTCGGCGGCATGGTCGGCACGCTCCTCGATGAAGGCCGCGTCGTGCGCCTTGTCGGGATGGTTCTCTTTGAGGTAGGATAACAGGTAAAGCCCGTAATAGGATAACTCCGCAGGCTTGTTGTTCTGATTCATATTCTTGTGGATTTAGTGGATTATTGCTAATTTTGTAATTAAATTAATTTGCACGATTATGGAAGTGATTGCATTGGAAGGTGATCCTAATAGCGGAAAAACCAAAACATTAAATCTTGTCTATGCTCTTTTAGTACAAGCTGGATATACGCAAGTTCCCGGCGTTTTTCAAGATTTGTGTAACGATGATTGTTTAGATGTTTTTCAAAATTCTGAGAAAACTGTCGGCATCGTAACACAAGGAGATTACGCTATTGGTGATTATTCCGTTAAAAATCATCTTACATACTTACAATCATTAGGTTGTGATGTTGCTGTTTGTGCTTGTACCGTTGGTACAAGTAAACAGAAAATCAAAGATGCGATAAAAGCATATCCATCTCATCATTTCGAGCCTAAATCTAAAAGTAATTCTATTGCTGCACAACGTATAGACAATTTCAATTGTGCGACTAAAATAATGGGTATGATCTAATGAAAAAGGCACTCGGTATCCCTCCGAGTGCCACCACTAAATCCACAGAGAATAAATCGGTATCGGCTATCGAGTAGTCGCAATGACCTATGACCGTGAACTCAGTGGCGAATATACGCATTATTTCCTTTTCTTGGGTTTGCGCGGTTCGTTTTTCATTTCGGGAAACTCGAAAACGGTGTTGAACTCCGCATCGAAAGCGACGACGGCGGAGAACGCCTTGCCCTGCTTACTGTTGAAGCCCTTGATTACTCCGGTTCTCCCCTGCGTGAGCAGCTCGGTAATTTCCGCATCGGAGAGCGTCTTGCCCGCCTTGATGCGGAACACGGGCAGTCCGCACGCGGCGTTGTCGCAGCGCACGACCTTACCGTAGAACTGCATCCGTCCCGTTTTGCATTTGGGACAAAGGCAGTCCGACCCCTTGTGCGCAAAGAGCTTGTCCGAGGCGAGCAGCTCCGAGGTAATCTGTTTGGTGTAGATCTCGATCGCCTCGCGGAATGTCTCGGCACGCATCTCGCCCCGCTCGATTTTGGCGAGCGCAGCCTCCCAATCGCCCGTCAGCTCCACGTTGGCGATACGCATATTCTTGACTACCGAGTAGAGTGCCAGTCCCTTTTCGGTCGGCACGAGCGACTTTTTCTGTCTTACCATATACTCTCGCGAAAAGAGCGTTTCGATAATCGCCGCGCGGGTCGCAGGCGTGCCGATACCGCACGCTTTAAGCGCCTGACGCATTTCGTCGTCTTCTATCTCGCGGCCTGCCGTCTCCATCGCTGCCAGCAGCGTCGCCTCCGTGTGCAGCGGTTTGGGCTTGGTCTTGCCCTCGGTCATCGAACAGCCGCCGACAAGAAGCGTCATGCCCTCCGTCCATTCGGGCAGTACGGTATCCTCCGCCTCCTCGCCGTAGATGCCGCGCCAGCCCGCCTGACGGACGATCGTCCCTTTGGCGACGTACTCCACACCGTCGCATACGACCGTGACGGTCGTCACGTCCTTGATACATCGTTCGGCGAAGGCTTCGAGCATACGCCCGACGATCATGTCGTATACGGTCTGTTCGTCGGCTGAAAGCATTTTGGGCTTCACTTCCGTCGGCAGCAGCGCGTGGTGGTCGGTAACTTTGCTGTCGTCCACGCTGCGGCGCGAGAGCGTGTCGCCCACAAGCGCGAGCCGTTTCGCCCACACGGGGTTATTCTTTTGTGCGCGCAGCAGGGCGGGTATCTCTCCGAACACATCTTCGGGAATATAGCGGCTGCCTGTGCGGGGATAGGTAATCGCTTTGGCCTCGTAGAGCTTCTGGGCGAGGGAGAGCGTCTTCTCCGCCGAAAACCCGTGCTTGGTGTTGGCCTCCTTTTGGAGCGTGGTCAGGTCGTAGAGCAGGGGCGGCTCCTGCACGGTCTCCTTGCGCTCGACTTTCGTAACGCTGACCGCTCGCTGCGTATCGAGGGCCTTGTAAGCGGCTTCGGCAGGGGCTTTCTCTTTCCACTTCTCGACGGAGGAGAACTTGACGACCGTATCGGCTTCGGCGCCGGGCGTGGCGAAATGCACCTGCCACACAGCCTCGGGCGTGAAACGGTTATTCGCCCAATACCGCTCGCAGACCATCGCCAGCGTGGGCGTCTGCACGCGGCCGAGCGAATACGTCCCGCGGCCGGCGGCTATCGTAATGGCCTGCGTGGCGTTGATGCCCACCAGCCAGTCGGCTTCGCTGCGGGCTTGGGCCGCATAGTAGAGGTTGTCGTACTTGTTGCCGCTCTCGATGCGTTCCAGCCCCTCGCGGATCGCCTTGTCCGTGAGCGAGCTGATCCAGAGGCGGTCGAACGGCGTGGCGCATCCGATGTATTCGTACAGGTAACGGAAGATCAGTTCGCCCTCGCGTCCGGCATCCGTCGCCACGATGATGCGTTCGCTTTCGCGGAACAGCCGCGCGATGATTTTGATTTGCGCCGCCGCCTCGCTGTCCGGCTTATAGCCCTTATCAGCCTTGACTTGACGCGGCACGAGTTGGAAGACGGGCGGGATGATCGGCAGGTTGTCGCGATGAAATCCCTCGATGCCGTAGCCGTCCGGCAAGGCGGGCTGCACCAGATGCCCGAAAGCCCATGTTACATTATACTCCGCTCCGGCATAATAGCCGGTCTCGCGTTTGGTCGCTTTCACGATGCGGGCGATCTCCCGCGCCACGCTCGGCTTTTCTGCAATGATCGTTTTCATGTTCGATTTATTTTACTGTGGATTTAGTGGTGTAGGAC
>ENA-OUUV01000194-OUUV01000194.1-human-gut-metagenome-genome-assembly--contig:-NODE-194-length-43956-cov-6.583381_pt1 | contig 43956 bp, 40 predicted proteins | sample MGYA00237952_ERZ548838 | MGnify/ENA primary metagenome ERZ548838 (study PRJEB26490, sample SAMN05194705) | human gut metagenome | biome: terrestrial biome; feature: human-associated habitat; material... | reverse complement strand
AAGGGGCTGAGTGTGGGGCTGCCGCCCTCACCCCGCTTGGGGCTACGCCCCAAACCCTATTTTTAAATTATATCGTTTTTCGACAGACTTTTATTTATCTTTATATTTCTCTTTTTATCAGCCCATGCTCTTTACAGTGTCACTGCTCTCCATATCAAGACCGAGATTGTCAAGCAGCTCCTGTGCGGCGTTGTAGCCCATCTTTTTCTGTCTGTTGTTCATCGCCGCAACTTCGAGTATAACGGCAAGGTTACGTCCGGGCTTTACCGGGATAGTAAGCGAGGGAACTTTTACACCGAGGATCGAAACATAGTGGTTATCAACGCCCATTCTGTCATATACCTTTTCAGGATTCCACAGCTCAAGCTCAACTACCATATCTATCTTTTCGCTTACCTTAACAGCACCCATACCGAAAAGCTGTCTTGCATTGATAATGCCGATACCTCTCAGCTCCATAAAGTGACGGATATTGTCGGGCGAACTGCCTACAAGCGTAATATTCGATGCTTTCCTTATTTCGACTGCATCATCGGCTACAAGTCTGTGGCCGCGCTTTACAAGCTCTATAGCCGTTTCGCTCTTACCTACTCCGCTCTCGCCGAGGATAAGCATACCTTCGCCGTATACCTCGATAAGAACGCCGTGACGCGTAATTCTCGGAGCAAGCTGCAAGCTTAAATACGCAACGAGCTTTGAAGTAAATGTAGATGTGCTCTCTTCACTTCTTAAAAGCGGGATATCAAGCTCCTTTGAAAGCTCGCGCATTTCGGGCATTATCTCCATTCCTCTCGACACTACCACAGCCGCAGGCTGTTCACTGAAGAATTTTTTAATCCTCTGTGCTCTTATCTCTGCTCCGCACTGTTCAAGATACGCGGTTTCCGCCTTGCCTATTATCTGTATTCTGCCCTTATCAAAATATTCATAAAATCCTGCGAGCTGAAGTCCCGGACGGTTTACATCGATATTTGAAATGAATATCTTTGCAGGATCCTGCGGTGTGTGGATAACCTCAAGCTTGCACTCGTCGATTATTGCTTGTAGCGATACGGTAAATTCCTGTGCCATACTGTTCCTCTTTCTTGTGAATTTTGTATTCCCCGGGCATAACTGCCCTATCATATCAATTATACTACATTGCCGCTTCTAATGCAAGCTTTTTTGAAAGCACGCTGTCCGGCACGCTTTTTATTATTTTACCACCGTTTAGCGGTGATATTACACAGAAAAAAGGCGGCAGTCCCCACGACCGCCGCCTCAATTATCAGAAATTTATAACCCCTAAATGCTCCAGCAGAATTTTAGTACCGATAAGTATAAGAATAATACCTCCCGCAAGCTCCGCCTTTGACTTGTACTTCGTACCGAATACATTTCCCACCTTAACTCCTGTCACAGAAAGGATAAATGTAGTAGCACCGATAAACAGCACAGCCGCAACTATATTTACATCGGGGAGCAGCGCAAACGTAATACCCACCGCAAGTGCGTCAATACTTGTCGCTATAGCGAGCAGCAGCATAGTTTTGAAGCTGAACGATGCGTCGAGCTTCTCCTCATCCTTTGACAGCGCCTCTCTTATCATATTTCCGCCGATAAAACACAGCAGTACAAATGCTATCCAGTGGTCGACCGCAGTGATATACTGCTCAAATGTCGAGCCGAGCAGATAGCCGATCGTCGGCATTATCGCCTGAAATCCGCCGAACCACGCGCCGATAATAAGATAGTGCTTCGCTTTAAGCTGCCGCTCGGACAGCCCCTTACAGACGCTCACCGCAAATGCGTCCATTGACAGACCCACAGCAATAAGGAATAATTCCAAAAGTCCCATAATTTGTCCTCCGATATAATATATGATATGTGGACGCTTATCCGAAAATACGCAATAAAAAAAGACCCAAGTACAGTTATCCTGTACTCAAGTCTCAACAATTAAGACAAACCAGACAGTAAAGCTCTGTCAGTATGTTGACTTGTCACGATATTTCGCCGTCTACTCCCTTAAGTTACGAGTATTATATCATAAAATCAAGTCGGTGTCAACCGGCTCGGCGGTACGCCGTCTTTAGCCTGCCAATAAAAGCTTTTATGTTAATTGTTCTCAGACAAGCGGCGTACCGCAAACCGGGTGCCGGCTGAAGAATTTGAAAATGTATTTTCAAAGTATCTTTCAGATGAGTCCAATATAATTTACATAGACTGTTCATTAAATCTGCCCGTGAAAAGGCGGATCTCTTTTTATATTTTCATCTCATCATTTCGCCGTAGTGATAAACGGATTAATAGCCGCGGCAACTGCAGAAGCAGGCATTGTCTGAAGCCATATTCTACCGGGTCCCGTCACCTTTGTATTGAAGAAGCCCTCGCCGCCGAACAGCTTGTTGCCTATTCCCTTTACGCTCTCGATATCTATCGAAACGCCTTCAGTCATAGCCGCAAGATATCCCGTGTCAACAAGCATGGACTGTCCCGCCTGAAGATCATATGTAATTACCGAGCCGTCAATTTCAAGGAACACCATACCGCTGCCCTCGAACCTCTGCATGATGAAGCCCTCGCCGCCGAAAAAGCCGCTTCCGAGCTTTCTTTGGAAATGTATGCTCATATTGACGCTCATCTCCGCCGCAAGGAATGCGCTCTTCTGCGCTATAACAGCGCCCTGCGACACGTCCATTGCCAGTATCTCACCGGGAAAGCTTGACGCAAAAGCGATCTGACCGGGTGCACCCTGTGCAGTGTATATATTCTGGAACATCGACTCACCCGAGAACATTCTCGACATTGCCTTGCCGAAACTGCCGCCCGCATTCGTTGACATCTGCATATTCGGTGTCATCCAGCTCATACCGCCCTTTTCGGTATACATTGATTCTCCCGCACCGACATTGCATATTACAACAGGCAGCGGTGTACCTTTGATCTCATATTGCATAAAATTACCTCCGAAAAATTGATTATCATCATTTTACCATAATTGTTTTGAAATATCAAGTAGTTTTATTCAATTCCTATAATTTCTCCCTGAAACGGAATAAAACTATTGCCGTTTCGTACAAAATATGTTATACTTAGTACTATTAAATTCAACGTTTTCCGCGAAAGGAGCATATCTATGAATATAAAGATCACCGCAGACAGCACCTGCGACCTCTCAAAGGAGCTTGTCGAAAAGTACGGTATTACAATTCTTCCGCTTTACATTATCAAGGATGGCAAATCCTACAAGGACGGACTTGAGATCACCCCGAAGGATATTTTCGACCATGTAAAAGCAGGAGGTGCATTGACTTCTACCGCTGCAGTAAACGTAGCGGATTATATCGAAGCATTCACGCCTCTCAGCAAGGAATACGATGCAGTCATCCATGTTGATATCAGCGCCGAATTTTCAAGCTGTTACCAGAACGCCTGCATTGCCGCTGAAAATTTCGACAATGTCTATATCATAGACAGCCGCAACCTTTCAACAGGCAGCGGACTTATAGTGCTCAGGGCTGCAGAGATGGCTCAGGCAGGCGAAGCTCCCGAGGATATCGTAAAGGCTTTGAACGCTCTTACATCAAAGGTAGAAGCAAGCTTTGTAATAGAAAAGCTGGATTTCCTGCGTAAAGGCGGCAGATGCTCTACACTTGCGGCGCTGGGCGCTAACCTTCTTTCGCTCCGTCCCTGCATAGAAGTAAAGGACGGCAAGATGGGTGTCGGCAAGAAGTACAGAGGTAAATATTCCGCCTGCATAGAAAAATATATCACCGAGCGCCTGTCAGACAGAGATGATATTGATTACAAGCGCATATTCATCACCCACTCACCCAGCGATAAAGAAATAATCGATATAGCCCACAAGGCAGTGAAAAAGCTCGGAAAGTTTGAAGAGATACTTGAAACAGATGCCGGCTGTACAGTTTGCAGTCACTGCGGACCGAACACTCTCGGCGTACTTTTCATAAGAAAGTGATCCTTTTTTCCCGCGAAACAAAATTTGAATAAATATTCTCCTTTTCTTCGGTTACAATAACGGTAACTAAAGCAAAGGAGATTTTTTATGCAATTATCCGATTCAAAAACACTTGAAAATCTGAAAACCGCATTTGCAAATGAAGCGGCGGCAATGGTACGCTATGAGATATACGCCGACAAGGCAAAGTCCGACGGCGACGAGGAAATATCACAGGTATTCCGCACCACAGCAAAAAACGAAAGAGCTCATGCAGAGCTTTGGTTCGGACTTATTTTCGGAGGTATCCCGAAAACCGCCGAAGCACTTGAAAAAGCCGCTCACGGCGAAAACTACGAATGGACGCAGATGTATAAGGAATATGCCGAAACCGCAAGGCAGGAGAAGCTCGACAATATAGCAGATCTGTTTGAGCTCGTAGGCGCTATAGAAAAAGACCACGAAAGCCGTTTCAACACATTTGCACAAATGCTCTCGGACGGAAGCATACGCTCCTCTTCGGGTGAAACAGTATGGCTGTGCCGTAACTGCGGTCATATACACTGCGGCATTACTCCTCCCGAATACTGTCCGGTCTGCCGCAGACCCCAAGGCTATTTTCAGCGAAAGGAAGACAGCAGATTATCATAGCCTATGAAAAAGATAGCTTTTTTCGACACAAAATCATATGACAAAGCGTCATTCGATAATGTCAATACGGGATATGAGATGATATACATCGAATCAAAGCTGAACTGCCGCACCGCGGTAATGGCTAATGGGTGCGAAGCGGTCTGTGCATTTGTAAATGACGATATCGACAGCAGAACCATTGATGCGCTGTGTGACGGCGGCACAAAGATAATAGCGATGCGAAGTGCGGGCTGCAGCAACATTGACCTGAAAGCGGCGCAGAACAGGATAAAGATAGTAAGAGTACCCGCCTACTCTCCTTATGCTGTTGCAGAGCATACAATGGCACTGCTCCTTTCCCTGAACAGAAAGATACACCGCGCCTATATCCGTGTGCGTGACTTCAATTTCAATATAGCGGGCTTCACAGGCTTTGACCTGCACGGAAAGACCGCAGGCGTTATCGGTACAGGTAAGATAGGCAGAGCATTTATAGATATCTGCCACGGCTTCGGTATGGACGTGCTGGCATATGACCCATACCCCGCAAAGAATGTCGATTTTATCTACACCGACCTTGATACTCTGTACGCCAACAGTGATGTAATATCGCTCCACTGCCCGCTCACCGACAAGAACAGGCGTATGCTTGACAAAAACGCTTTTTCAAAGATGAAAAATGACGTATTTATAATCAACACCTCAAGAGGTGCGCTTATCGACAGCACTGCCCTGCTTGACGCACTGAACAGCGGAAAGATAAGAGGTGCGGGTCTTGACGTATACGAGGAAGAGGGCGACTTCTTCTTTGAGGATATGTCAGATACGATAATCAAGGACGATGTGCTCGCCCTGCTTATCTCCCGCCCGAATGTACTGCTCACTTCTCATCAGGCTTTTCTCACCCGCGAAGCGCTCTTCAATATCGCAGTAACCACGTTTGAAAACCTTGATGCTTTCTTTGCGGGCAAACCGCTTGTTAACGAAGTAAAAATAAAGTAACACTAACCGATGGAGGTAAAACAATGATTGACGAGATGTTTTGTTTTCAGTGTCAGCAGACTGCACATAACGAAAAATGCAGCGGTAAGGCAGGTGTCTGCGGCAAGAAAAGCGATACCGCAAAGGCTCAGGACGAGCTTATCGGCGCGCTTATAGGGCTTGCTAAGGCGGCAGAGTACGGCACGCCTACCGACAGTACCGACCGCCTTGTATTAAAAGGTCTGTTCACAACCATAACTAACGTAAGCTTCAATACCCATACGGTAAAGGAGCTTACAGCCGAGGTCAAGGACGAAAAGCGCAGGATATATAAAAGCCACGTTGACGACTATGAGCTTTCAAGGCTGTGGGACGCTGTCGATGATATCCGTTCGCTGAAATCGCTTATCCTGTTCGGTATCAAAGGTATGGCGGCATACGCTTATCACGCGCTTGCGCTCGGCAAAACAGACAGCGAGGTAAACTCTTTCTTCTACACGGCACTCAGAGCGATAGAGGGCGAAAACGATCCCGACAAGCTGTTAAGGCTGGTTCTTAAAACAGGTGAGGTCAATTTTAAATGTATGGCTCTGCTCGACAGTGCAAACACCGAAAGCTACGGAGATCCCGTACCGACCGTTGTTCCGCTGACGATAGAAAAAGGACCTTTTATAGTTGTCAGCGGTCATGATATGCACGATATGAAGCTTCTGCTTGAACAAACCGAGGGCAAGGGTATAAACATCTACACCCACAGCGAAATGCTCCCCGCTCACGGCTACCCCGAGCTTAAAAAGTATAAGCATTTAAAAGGCAACTTCGGTACAGGCTGGCAAAATCAGCAGTCTGAGTTTCACAACATTCCCGCCCCGATACTGTTCACCACAAACTGCATTATGCCGGTAAGACAGAGCTACAGCGACAGAGTGTTCACGACCTCTGTCGTATCCTACCCCGAGCTTGTCCACATAGGCGACGACAAGGATTTTTCACCCGTTATAGCAAAGGCGCTTGAATGCGGCGGCTATGACGAGGATAAGGAAATGACAGGTATGAACGGCGGTCACACTGTTATGACGGGCTTTGCGCATAATGCCGTATTGTCAAGAGCCGATGAGATAGTAGCACTTGTAAAGCAGGGTAAGATAAAGCACTTCTTCCTTATCGGCGGCTGTGACGGTGCAAGCCCGAGCAGAAGCTACTATACCGACTTTGCAAAGGCGACCCCGCCCGATACACTTATTTTAACGCTTGCCTGCGGAAAGTACCGTATAAACGACCTTGATCTCGGTACGATAGACGGAATACCGAGGATACTCGACTGCGGACAATGCAACGATGCCTATAGTGCAATAAGGATAGCGCTTGCGCTTGCCGATGCTTTCGGCTGTTCGGTAAACGATTTACCGCTGACGCTTGTTCTGTCATGGTATGAGCAGAAAGCTGTCTGCATACTGCTTACTCTCCTGTACCTCGGGATAAAGAATATTTTTCTCGGTCCTACTCTTCCCGCGTTCGTTTCACCCGGTGTTCTTGATGTGCTTGTAAAGAATTACAGCATCACACCTACCGATACTCCCGAAAGCGACCTTAACAAAGCGCTCAGCAGAAAATAATCACACAAAAATATAAAATTCGCCACATTATAGATATTGCATTTTAGCTTTCGCTGTTATAATTAAGTCGCAAACATAAAATGCAGGGGCGACCCTGCCGGAAACTTTAATTATGACGGAGGAAAACTATGAGAAACTTTGACGGATTTTATAAAGGCATCGACCTCGGCGGTTGGATATCCCAGTGCGGCAAGAATTATAATGATGAGCACTATTCGACATTCATCACCGAAAAGGATATCGAAAAGATAGCCTCCATGGGGCTTGACCACGTCCGTATGCCTGTTGACTACAACGTGATCCAGACAGACGACGGCAAGCTTATCGAAAGCGGAATGGCTTATATCGAAAGCTGTGTCGGCTGGTGCAAAAAGCACGGACTTAATATCGTTATCGATCTGCACAAGACCTGCGGATATATCTTTGACGATCCGAGCTATTGCGGATTTTTCGGTAACGAAAAGCTGCAGGATCAGTTTGTATATCTGTGGCAGGAAATAGCAAGGCGTTACGGAAATGACAGTCATATAGCGTTCGAACTGCTAAACGAAATCACAAGCGCAGATTTCACAGATTCGTGGAACAAGATAGCAAGACGTACCGTAAAGGAGATAAGAAAAATAGCGCCCGAAACAAAAATAGTCATCGGCGGTATCTTCAACTCGAGCATTTACGGGCTGACGCTCCTTGACATTCCGTGGGACGAAAACATCGTGCTGACCTTCCACTGCTACAGCCCTCTTATTTTCACACATCAGGGTGCATCATGGATCGACAGGCTCGACCTTTCCTACCGCACGACTTTCCCCGATACGGTCGAGAAACTGAGTGCCGACAGCGAAAAGTATTTCGGCAATGATTATGCTTCTGACTTTGACGGCGTTTCAGGTATGATAGACAGCGGTTTCTTTGTAAAGATGTTCGGCGATGCCATAAAGGTTGCCGAAAAGCTGGATCTTCCTCTTTACTGCGGTGAATACGGAGTTATCGATCAGGCTGATACCGAGGGTACTCTGAACTGGTTCAGAATGATAAACGAAGCCTTTGAAAAGTATCACATCGCCCGTGCCGTATGGTCTTATAAGGAAATGGATTTCGGAATAACAGACGCACACTATGCGCCGATTTATGATGAGCTTATAAAGGTGCTGTAAACTATAAATGATAAAAAGGGGCTGTATCACAGCCCCTTAAATTCATATATTCCTTATCAAGCCCCGCACAGCTATATGCAGTCACCCTTTCAACAACCTTTCCCTTTCGCGGTAGTCAGGCATGAATTTTGCAAGCTCGGCATAAAACCGTGCACTGTGATTTGCCTGCAAGAAGTGCGTAAACTCGTGTGCGACTACATATTCCGCGGCGGCAAGCGGATATTCCGTCAGATGAACATTGAATGTGAGTATCCCCTTTGACGGTATACAGCTCCCCCACCTTGAGCGCATATCCTTCACCTTTATCATGGGAAATTTAATTCCGAGCGAGCGGTAGTATTCATCATATGCCGCCTTGCACAGCAGTGTCATTATCTCAAAACACTGTGCCTTTAGCCAAGTAATGTACACCTTATATTTAAGCTCATAGTTGTCTGTATCCGTTACCGACAGCGTTATATTTCCGTCCTTATCCGTTACAAAATTATGTGTTGCCTTGACCACATACAGCGTGCGCTCTCTCCCGAGTATCGGAAGCTTCTCCCCGCTCACAAACTGTATTTTGCTCCCGGTATTACGCTTGCTATACTTATCAATCGCCGACAGGATAAAGTCCGCCTTTTCCCTTATAAAGCGCTCAATTACAGCGATAGTAACGGCATTTGACGCCGAAACGTGCACCGAGCCGTCAGGCTTTATCCTGAGATTTATATTTTTCACTTTCTTGCGGGTAAGCTCATAGACGATCTTCTTGTCACCGACTGTTACAGTGTGGATTACACTGCGGTTAGCGCCTGCTGTCACAGATTTTTCTCCTCTCTTATAAACGGCTCATTTACTGTCATATCTGTAAGCGGTCCATATACTTTCGGGCGGCGGAATGCATTGCCGTGTACTTCTCTGCGGCGGTACTCCCGCATATCATCTATAGGGAAATCGGCAATGTATATGCCCTCGCGCTCGCCCGCCTCTATCACCAGAGTATCTCTTCCGCCGCTGCCATCAACTCTGTATGCTATGCCGTCAAAGGCGGTAGAATGGCCGTTGCAGTCCGGTTTGCCATAAGGATAATTTACCGTAGCAATGCCCGTCATATTCTCATATGCCCTCGCCCTGAGCTGTGATATACGGTTTATTTCCATAGGACAGGCATTCGGCACAAGTATCAGCTCCGCACCTTTCAGCATAAGTATTCTTGCGCTTTCGGGAAATTCCCTGTCATAGCATATCATCGCCCCGACCGTTACTTTTCCGCTCTTTGTGTCAAGCTCAGCAGTGAAAAACTCATCTCCGTGTGACAACACTCTTTCATCTCCGAAGTCGCAGGTGTGTACCTTATAATAAGTGAACTTTTCCGCTCCGTACCTGTCAAACAGTGTCATCGCATTGAAAGGCGCTTTGTCACCGTTTTCCGCAAGATATGTCGCCGCCACTGCTATATCGTTGTCAACAGCCGCCTTTCTGAATGCGTCTGTGTAACTGCTGTTCTTGCTTACCGCAAGCTCACACAGTGCTTTTTTGTCCTGCGGAAAATCATATCCGCAGCTCCACATTTCCGGGAAAAGCGCAATATCTGCTCCCATCCTTGCAGCTTTTTCAACTGCCACTATCCCCTTTTCGATATTACCCTGTAAATTTCCTTCCGGATCAAGCTGCAACAGTGCTACCTTTATACTATTCATATATAAACTCCCTAATGATTATATTTTCATTTGATAAAAAACAATTGCATTTCCCGAGCCTTTGTCAACTGCTTTTATATCCGTTTTACCAATATCGATTATACTACAAAAAACACATAAAATGCAACCACCGGTACACAGCAAAGTATACCGGTGGTATATACCATATTTTATTGATTACTCTGCAGGGTCAACCGCCTCGTCTGCGCTGTCCTCATCATCGGTCGCATACTTTGTATAAACCGAACATACCTTTGATGTCTTCTTTATACCATACTCGCCCTCAACCAGCGGCTTGCCCCAGTCGGATGTCAGGTCAACGCCCGCCCAGTCGCGCGAAACGTCAAGATAGCTTACATCATCACCGTTACCCTTCCACGACCACGCAAGATATCCGACATTCTTCTCTGTCGAGTACTGCATTATCGTTTCAAAGTCGACCTTACCGTCTGTATGGTTCCAGCCGAACTCCCCTATCAGCAGACAAAGATTCTTCTTTTGAGCTGTATCAATGGTGTTTTTGATTGTCTTTTCGTTCTTTCCAGCTGTACCGTACATATGCACCGCAAACATTGTGTTTGCGTCCTTATCGGCTTTCAGTATTTCCTCACCATAATTCAGAACACTGTCCGCACACTGTCCCCAGCCTGCACTGTCAACTACGAGAGTATTCTCAATGCCTGCATCTCTCAGCTTCTTTACCGCATCGATATAGGCATCACGCCATACTTCAAGCTTATCATATTTGCCGTACCACTCGTTGGCTATATTGACGAGAACATAAGCCTTATTTTCGTTCAGCAGCTCCTTCATGCCTATCCAGTAATCAACTGCATTATTAAGGAAAGAAACATCGTCCTTACCGGCACCGTCATGTATTTCAAGCACTGCCACGAGTTGATTTTTCTTGCATTTCCTTATAAGGCTCTTCAGCTCCGCTCTTGTCACCTTGTCCCACTGATCGCCGTCGGACAGTACAAGACGAACCGTATTTGAACCTACATATTTAATGCCCTCTATCGCGTTATCCGTATCGCTCTTGAACCATGCATAAGCGTGGTTCACACCGCGCATCACAAACTCTTCGCCATAGCCGTCGATAAGCTTTGTGCCTTCAACTCTGAAACCGTCCGGTGCGGGAACTTCCGGTGCGGAACTTACAGTATCCGAAGATATCTGTTGTTCACTGCTTTCCTGTACGGGTTCGCTGCTGCAACCCGCAATAAACACGCACATTACCGCACATAATAGTATTGCTGTTATCTTTTTCATTGTTGTTTCCTTTCCACATGATCTTTATTGACTTCAAAAATATTATACTATACATCGTTTCAAATGTCAATCTCAACTAATGGATCGGATATGTTTTTTATGCATAACACGTTATGCAGCCGATGCAACCGTATTCTTAAGTTTAATACTATATGAGATTATTCTCCAAACTCCGAATTACGTTCAGGCTCGTCTGTCGTAAACGTCAATAAATAAAGCCATCGGACGTTATAAGCCGATGTTTTGTCTGCCTCTTGCCTGTTTTACGAAAATCGTCAACGTTGCCGCAAGTAAAACGGACAAATTTAAAAATATGTCTTGACATCAGCGGACGATTAAGGTATAATATTAAATTGCATAGGCGCAAGACAGACACATATCGGTGTCAAGTATTAACAGGAGGAAGAAAGAAATGAAAAGAACATACCAGCCTAAGAAGCTCCAGAGACAGAAAGAACACGGTTTCAGAAAAAGAATGTCTACAAGAAACGGACGTAAGGTTCTTGCAAGAAGACGTGCAAAGGGCAGAAAGCACTTAAGCTACTGATTCAGTCAATGAATGAGTACGCAAAGAGATACGTCTGCATAAAAAAGGACAGGGAGTTCAAATTTCTGTTCAGAAAAGGCGACAGTGTCGTTACCGATGCATTCGTATGCTACGCAAGGGAAAGCAAGAGGCGGGTAAACCGCATAGGGATCGTTACAGGTAAGAAGGTCGGCAACGCAGTAAAGCGTAGCCGTGCCAGAAGAGTCATCAGAGAAGCGTTCCGCCTTATTGACCCCCTGCTCCGCGAAAAAACGCAAAAAAGATACGACTTTATTTTCGTGGCAAGAGCAAAGACTCCTGCTATGAAATCAACACAGGTATACAGGCAGATGGAAAACAAACTGCTTAAAAGGTATGCCGCGCAGGAAAATAAAGCTCCTGCGGAAATTCAAAAAATAAAATGAAATATGTACTTTTATTTTTCGTAAAGATATACAGAATGACTTTGTCAAAATGGCTGCCTCGTTGTTGCCGCTTTACTCCGAGCTGTTCGGAATATGCGATGATCGCACTCCGCCGCTTCGGTGCGGTAAAGGGCAGCTATTTGGCTATACGGAGAATTATCAGATGCAACCCTTTTTCCGAGGGCGGCTATGACTATGTACCCGAACAATTTTATTTTTTTAAAAGGAACAAGCCGCAACATCGGCACGACTAACGGAGGGTGATTTCCATAGATTTCTTATACACCATAATCGGTACGCCTCTCGGCTACATCATGTGGCCTATTTATCTTCTTTTACAGAATTTCGGTTGGGCGATACTGATATTTACTATTATAGTCAAAATAGCAATGCTGCCGCTTCAGATAAAGCAGCAGAAGAATATGGCGTTTTCTCAGCTGTTTGCTCCCAAGGTAAAGGAAATACAGCAGAAATACCGCAACAACCGTGAAAAACAGGCAGAAGAAATGCAGAAGCTGCAGGCACAGGGCTATAACCCCGCAGGCGGCTGCGGACCTCTCGTTCTGACAATGGTAATACTGTTCGGTGTCATCGACGTTGTATATAAGCCCATGACACACATGGAGCATTTAAGCTCAACAGATATATCAAGCACCATCACAGTTGCAGAAGAAACAGAGTATGCGAAAATTTTCCTTAACGAATACAACAAGCAGGACGCTGAGCTTATCTTAAAGTACAAGAACGGCGAAACGGACGCTATGTTCATCTCCGAATCAAACGACAGTGCACAGCTGACGCATGAGTTCAAGGACGATGAGAATTACAAGAACAGCTACTCTGACAAAGATCCCGAAAAAATCAGCAAAACGGATCGTGAAACATACGGTTCATTCACTACCGAACAGTATGCAGATATAACCGGTGATAAGTCAAGACTTACAGCTGAAACAAAGAACAGACTTGCGGCTGTTGCAGGCAAGTACAAGGGTATGCAAATGGAGCTTCTTGCTCTGCAGGTTTATGAGCAGTATCCCGATACATTCAAAGAAAGCTCGATGCTCTCAGATGACGTAAAGGACAGACTTGCAGCACTGTCACACAATATGATGTTCTGCGGTCTGAACTTCGGTTCTACACCTAAGCTCGCATTTGAACCGCTGATAATCATACCGATATTTGCATTTATACTTTCACTTGTTCAGACTGTACTTTCACAGTACATCAGCAAAAAGAACAATCCCGAGATGGCTAACGCGGGCGGTGCGGGTATGAAGGTAATGCTTTATATCATGCCTTTATTCTCGCTGTGGATCTCGTTCAGCGTTCCCGCAGGCGTAGGTTTCTACTGGGGTATCAACTATGCGCTCGGTATAGTACAGACAATAGTTCTCCAGAAGCTCTACAGTCCCGATAAGCTCAGAGCCGAGGCTGAACAGAAGATGAAGGAAAGAAAGCTCCAGGAAAGACAGGTCACAACAACAGCTGTTGTTACAGACGCCGATACAGGTGAAGAAAAGACAGTCACAAAGACAGAAACACTTTCTCAGAAGGAAATAAACAGACGTAAGCTCGCGGCGGCAAGAAAGGCCGATGCAGAGAAGTACGGAGAAGAATACAACGATGAAGACGACGATTGAGAATCGTGCGTGAAAGGACAGACTTATGAAAAAGATATATACAGGTAAGTCGCTTGACGAACTCAAGGCGCTTGCTATTTCGGAAATAAAAGAACTCGGTGCAAACGAAGCCGATATAAAGATCACTGTTGTAGAAGAACCCGTAAAAAAGCTTTTCGGTAAAAAGGGCGATTACAAGATAGAAGCCGAATATGAAATAGCAGTAAGAGAAGAAGCTCCCGTAGCAGTTGCAGCAGTGCCTGCTACCGAAGCAGCAGTAGCTCCTGCCGCCGCTAAAGACGCGGATCACACCGAAAAGGTAGCTATGGCTGCGGCTTATCTTGAAAAGGTTCTTACCGCTCTCGGCGTTGAGGACTTCAAGGTAAACATAATTGAAAAGGAAGATATCACAGTTCTTGATATAGTCGGCGAAAAGCTCGGTATCGTTATCGGCAGAAGAGGCGAAACACTCGACTCTTTACAGTACCTTGCAATTCTTGCAAGCAACCGTCACGATGAGCCTTACTGCCGTATCACAGTTGATTGCAACGGTTACAGGGATAAGAGAGAGGAAACGCTCAAGTCGCTTGCAGAGCGTACCGCTAATAAGGTGCTCCGTCAGGGCAGACGCATTACCCTTGAACCTATGAATCCTTATGAGCGCCGTATCATTCACAGCAAGGTAGCTGAGATCGAGGGCGTATACAGCAATTCTATAGGCGAAGAGCCTTACAGAAAGGTCGTTATCTCGGCTTCTCAGCCCCACAGAGATAATAACAAGAGAAACGATCGCAGAGGCGGCGGAAGAAGAAACGGTAACGGCGGCAACCGCTCGTACAAGCAGAGTACAGGATTTTCAACATCGTTTGAAAGAGAGTACAAGCGCTCACAGACAGCTGCTGATACAACAACAAATGCAGATGCAGGCGAATTTTCTAAGGAAGCTGTTGAAGCTGAAAGAAACGCAACACTTTACGGCAAGATTGAGCTGTAAGACTTGCAGAAATTGACGTTTTTTCAATAGATTTTGTGCATTTTTGAATTATTGCACAAGCAAACTTTCAAAATTTGTGCAAAATGACCTATTGACAAATCGCACGATATAGTGTATTATAATAACTGTAATCAGAAACGAGGACGTTTTGAGGGATCAAAGCGTCCTTTTCTTATTTTTCAAAGAACATCTTAACGAAAGTAGGAGGAAAAGGAAAATGGCAGAAAAAACTTATGATGTAACGGAGCTGTTTGGCTCGGACGTATTCAACGAGGCAGTAATGAAGGCAAGACTGCCCAAGGCGATATTCAAAGAGCTGATGAAGGTAATGCACGGTAATGCAGAGCTTACACTTCCCGTTGCCGAAGTAGTTGCAAGCACAATGAAGGACTGGGCAGTAGAAAAGGGTGCAACACACTACACCCACTGGTTCCAGCCTATGACAGGTATCACAGCCGAGAAGCACGACAGCTTCATTTCGCCTGTAGGCGACGGTACAGTTATCATGGAGTTCTCAGGCAAGGAGCTTATCAAAGGTGAACCTGATGCTTCATCGTTCCCCTCAGGCGGTCTGCGTGCTACATTCGAGGCAAGAGGCTACACGGCGTGGGATCCCACATCATATGCATTTATCAAGGATAACACATTATATATCCCCACAGCATTCTTCTCATACTCAGGCGAAGCGCTTGACAAAAAGACACCTCTTTTAAAGTCAATGGATGCTGTATCAAAGCAGGCATTAAGAATATTAAAGCTCTTCGGTAACACAACAGCAAAGAGCGTTGTTGCTACAGTCGGCGCAGAACAGGAATACTTCCTCGTTGACAAGAAGACATACGACAAGAGAAAAGACCTTATCTTCACCGGCAGAACACTTTTCGGTGCAGCTCCCGTAAAGGGTCAGGAGCTTGAAGATCACTACTTCGGCGTTATCAAGCAGAGAGTAAGCGACTATATGAAGGACCTCGACAAGCACCTCTGGGCGCTCGGCGTTTCTTCAAAGACAAAGCATAACGAGGTTGCTCCCGCACAGCACGAATGTGCACCTATCTTTGAGTCCGCTAACCTTGCGGCCGATCACAACCAGCTGATGATGGAAATGATGAAGAAGGTCGCACTTGAACACGATATGGTATGCTTACTGCACGAAAAGCCTTTCGCAGGCGTTAACGGTTCAGGTAAGCACGATAACTGGGCACTGTCAACAGATGACGGTCAGAACCTGCTGAACCCCGGTGATTCACCTATGGAGAACGCACAGTTCTTAACTTTCCTCGTAGCTATCATCAAGGCTGTTGACGAATATGCAGACCTGCTCAGACTCTCGGTAGCAACTGCCGGCAACGACCACAGACTTGGTGCTAACGAAGCACCTCCCGCTATCATCTCAATCTTCCTCGGCGAAGAGCTGAACGATGTTATCAATGCACTTGTTGCAGGTACAAATGTTGAGGCAAAGCACGCACAGTTTGATATCGGCGTAACCTCACTGCCTAAGTTCCCCAAGGATACAACAGACAGAAACAGAACGTCACCGTTCGCATTCACAGGTAACAAGTTTGAGTTCAGAAGCGTTGGTTCTTCACTCAACATTTCAGGTCCTAACATAGTACTTAACACGATCGTAGCAGAAGAGCTTGAACAGTTCGCTGATGAGCTCGAAAAGGCTGACGACTTCAAGAAGGCTCTTAAGGAACTGCTCGTAAAGACAATAAAGGAGCACAGCAGAGTAATCTTCAACGGCAACGGTTACGATGCCGCTTGGGTAAAGGAAGCTACAGAGGTAAGAGGTCTGCCTGAGCTTAAGTCTACAGTAGACGCACTTCCCCACTTCCTTGACGAGAAAAATATCAAGGTATTTACAAAGCACAAGGTATTCTCAGAAGTTGAGATGCACTCAAGAACAGAGATACTGCTTGAAAACTACAGTAAGACGATCAACATTGAGGCTCTTACAACAGCCGAGATGGCTACAAAGGAAATTCTCCCCGCAGTTATGGCTTACGAGAAGCAGGTTTGCGATGTACTTCTGTCGAAGAAGAATGCAGGCGTTGCATATAACCTTGAACAGTCTATCGCTAACAAGATCGATTCTCTGGCTGAAAATCTCAACGCTAAGATTGCAGAGCTTGACAGCGTGATCGTAAAGGCTCAGGGCATTTCCGATGCTTACGAAGCCGCTAAGTGCTACCACGATGAAGTATTTGCTACAATGCAGAGCCTGCGTGCTGTTGCAGATGAGCTTGAAACGATCGTCGGTGAAAAGTACTGGCCCTTCCCCACATACGAAGAGCTCCTGTTCAACGTATAATTATAGAGATACGTTTATCAAATCGGCTTAGAGGGATTTTTACCCTTTAAGATAATCTGCACCCTTTTCCTATGGCTATGGCACTTTGGTGTCATAGCCGCTTTTCTTTTTGTGAAATCTTTATTTATAATAACTATATTTACCGATTTTTCGTCATATTTTCACATTATCCGCTTTACAAATGCGCCAAAATGGGGTATACTGTAACAGTCAGGATTATATGCTGTGAAAGGAATTTAAAAAAATGACCGAATACAACGACATACTATACATTGTAGTACCCTGTTATAATGAAGAAGCAGTGCTTCACGAAACATCGAAACGACTGAAGGAAAAGATGACTGCTCTCATAAACGATAAAAAAATATCCGACAAAAGCCGCGTTCTGTTTGTAGATGACGGCAGTAAGGACAAGACATGGGAGATAATCGAGGAGCTCCACGGCAGTGACGATCTGTTCTCAGGGCTTAAGCTCTCCCGTAACAAGGGACATCAGAATGCACTTCTTGCAGGTCTTATGACGGCAAAGGAGCTTGCGGATATATCCATATCAATGGACGCAGACCTGCAGGATGATATAAACGTTGTCGATCAGTTTGTAGACAAATATCATGACGGCTGTGACATAGTATACGGTGTGCGTTCTTCAAGAAAGACCGACACCGCATTCAAGCGCGGAACTGCCGGTATGTTCTACAAGTTTATGAGATTGCTCGGAGTTGACATTATCGACAACCACGCCGATTACAGACTTATTTCAAAGCGCGCACTTGAAGCGCTGTCGCAGTTCAAGGAGGTCAATCTGTTCCTCCGAGGTATAGTAAAGCAGATAGGCTTCAAGAGCGATATCGTATATTACGAGCGCAGTGAGCGCTTTGCGGGCGAATCAAAGTACCCGCTGAAAAAGATGCTTGCGTTTGCGTTTGACGGTATCACAAGCTTCTCGGTAAAGCCGATAAGGCTTGTTACGGTAGTAGGTTTCCTTGTATTCCTTATCAGTATCGGTATGATAATCTACACGATAGTGCAGACCTGTCTTGGCAACACAGAAGCAGGCTGGAGCTCGCTTATGTGCTCAATATGGTTTTTAAGCGGTCTGCAGATAATGGCGCTGGGAATTGTCGGTGAATATATCGGAAAGATCTATACCGAGGTCAAGGCAAGGCCTAAGTACATCATAGATAAGTTTATAAATAAGGAATAACTGAAATGCCCTCGCAGGAATGAAACCTGTGAGGGCATTGCTGTTTGTATTCTTCTGTGAAGCTTATTACCACGGCTTTACCGTGCCTACAATATCGCTTATCTTCTCTATTTTCTGTTCGGTGAGGAACTTTTCCATACCCTCGCACACCTTTATCGGTGCATATGGGTCGTTGAAGATAGCCGTACCCATCTGTACAGCAGATGCGCCTGCCATCATCATCTCAATAGCGTCCTCAGCCGTTGCGATGCCTCCCATACCGATAACGGGTATCTTTACCGCATTTGATACCTGCCATACCATTCTTACCGCAACAGGGAACACAGCAGGACCTGAAAGTCCGCCGACATTATTGTGCAGGATAGGTCGTCTTGTTCTTATATCAATTCTCATACCGAGCAGAGTGTTTATCAGCGAAACGCTGTCAGCACCCTCTGCTTCAACAGCCTTTGCGATTTCTGTGATATTTGTTACATTGGGAGTAAGCTTTACGATAACGGGCTTTTTTGTAGCCTTTCTTACCGCTCTTGTAACGCTTGCCGCACCCTCGCAGGTAACGCCCCATGTAGCGCCGCCCTGCTTTACGTTAGGGCAGGAAATGTTAAGCTCTATCATATCGACATCGGTAGCATCAAGCTTTTCTGCAACAGCTATATAATCGTCAATTACAGCACCTGCGATATTTGCGATAACCACCGTATCCTGCGTTCTGAGCCGCGGCAGATAGTAGTTTATAAACTTATCAACACCGGGGTTCTGAAGTCCTACGGAGTTTAATATTCCGCTCGGAGTTTCGGCTATTCTCGGAGGAATGTTGCCGTCCTTCTTGTTTAAGGTCGTGCCCTTGCAGGAAATACCGCCGAGCGCCGACAGCGGATAAAGGTCAGTGTAATCCTCGCCGAAGCCGTATGCACCGGAAGCGGCTATTACAGGGTTTTTAAAATGCTTGCCGCATACATCTACTGAAATATCGGGCTTGAAACTCATAATACTACCTCCTCACCGCTGAACACAGGACCGTCCTTGCATACTCTTACGACCTTCTCTTCTCCGTCACGGATAACCGTGCAGGCACATACAACACACGCACCGACACCGCAGCCCATACGCTGTTCAAGAGAAACCTCAGAATATACGCCTGCCTGCTTTGCCGCCGCAACGACCGCTTTCAGCATAGGAGTAGGACCGCAGGCGTATACCGCCGCAACATCGCCCTTGGCAAGCTCATCTGCAAGCGGCTGTGCTATCGTACCGTGTACACCTGTACTGCCGTCATCGGTGCAGACTATAACGCTTGCGCCTGCTTTGGCATAGTCCTTGTCGAGGATCACCTTGTCGAAGCTTCTGAAGCCAAGTATTGCCGTGCACTTGTCGCCATACAGCTTTGCAATATCAAGCAGAGGCGGTGTGCCTATTCCGCCGCCGACTACTATCACTCTGCCGTCATTCTTTGCGGGAACTGTAAAGCCGTTGCCGAGCGGTGCGATAACGTCCATCATATCGCCCTTGTTAAGCTCGGATATCTTATCCGTACCCTTGCCCCTTACTTCAAATACAAGGCGCATTGTGCCGTTTTCCTTGTCGACCGAGCATATAGATATGGGTCTGCGGAGCATATAGCCCTCAGCCTTTATCTGAACAAACTGTCCGATATGTGCGTTTTCAGCGACCTCGGGGCATTTCAGCGTATATGAATATATACCCTCGCCGAGCGCTTTTTTATCAACTATCGGATATGAATTACAAAAAAAGCTCATATATTTTCCTTTCCTGCGGTATTACCGCTGTGTAAAAATCAAGGCAACACGTTATTTCTATTGTGTTGCCTTTTGCATAGCTAACTGCGCATTATTGTATCGTCGTCCTTGACTATTTTCACCTTTGCAAGCGTTGTTTCTTCGCCGGCGGCAGATTTCCTTTCCGCCTTTTTCTTTTTATCGACAGGCTTTGCTATAGCTTTAAGTCTGCCGTACATAAAGTATACGACAAGCGCTCCGACCGCAATGTCAAGCACCGTCTGAAGACTGAACCACGACTCCCCCGCATACAGCAGGTTGCTCTGCGAAATATAAGTGTAATCCCACAGTGCCATAAGCGCAAGTATTCTCAGCAGACTGTTTGCTATCATCAGGTTGTCGTAATACTTCTGTGCATTGTCCGCTGTTATCATAAGCGTTCTTGACTTATGCGGGATAAACATATACACAACCGAGAACACAAGCACCGCAAGAGCGATAAACGGAACTATGCCGCCGAGTATCCATCTGTCAAGCGGCACACCGTTCGGATAAACATTGTTTATCACCTGATCGGGGTGGATAAACTTATCATAGTATGCGTATGTCGTCTGATATATGAGCAGAGCCATAACCAGACCGAAAGCGTCTATAAATCCCCTCAATATCGTGTAATTGAATTTTACTTTATATTCGCCTGTTTTCAATATCGCACCTCATTAAATCTTTGTTATATCTACCATTTCGAGATCGTCTACAGTCTTGTCCATAGCGATACACTTTACAAGAGCGTTCGCCGTATCGACCGATGTAAGGCAGGCTATAGAACGCTCGACCGACTTACGTCTTATCTTAACGCTGTCGAGAGCAGGCTTTCTGCCTGTTTCGGAGGTTGAGATAACGTAATTTATCTTGCCGCTTTCAAGCAGACTGATAACATTCGGCTCTTTGTCCTCGTGTATACGGTATGTGAAGTTGGTAGCTATCATATTTCTGTTCAGCATTGAAGCCGTGCCGCTTGTAGCGTACAGCTCAAAGCCGAGCTTTTCAAACTTCTCGGCAAGCGGTATAATTTCGGGCTTGTCGGAATTTTTAACGGTGAACATTACGCCGCCCTTCTTGAATATCTTGAAGCCTGCCGCTATAAGTCCCTTGTAGAGAGCCTCTTCAAATGTCTTTGCTATACCGAGTGCCTCGCCCGTTGACTTCATCTCAGGACCGAGCTGTGTATCAACATCGTGGAGCTTTTCAAAGCTGAATACCGGCACTTTGACTGCTACATAGTCGCCTACGGGATACAGACCGCTGTGATAACCCTGCTCCTTAAGAGTTTCGCCGAGCATAATCTTTGTTGCGATATCGACCATCTGAACGCCCGTTACCTTGCTGATATAAGGAACTGTTCTTGAAGACCTGGGATTTACCTCTATAACGTAAACCTCGTTGTTATATACAACGTACTGTATATTGACAAGACCGATTACGTTAAGCGCCTTTGCAAGACGCTCCGTATATGTTACGATAGTTTCCTTTATCTTGTCGGACAGTGTCTGTGCAGGATATACCGAGATACTGTCGCCCGAGTGAACTCCGGCACGCTCAATATGCTCCATAATACCGGGGATAAGGAAGTCTGTACCGTCACAGATAGCATCGACCTCGACCTCAGTACCCATAAGGTACTTATCTATCAGTACAGGGTTTTCAAGCTCTGTAGCTGTGATAATAGTCATATATTCGGTAACATCGCTGTCGCAGTGAGCGATTATCATATTCTGACCGCCGAGAACGTATGACGGACGGAGCAGAACGGGATAGCCGAGTTCATTTGCGGCTTTGAGTGCTTCCTCTGTCGTGAATACCGTATGTCCCTTAGGACGAGGAATTTTACACTTTTCAAGCAGCTCGTCAAACTTCTCTCTGTCCTCTGCGTCATCAATGCTTTCAGCCGAAGTACCGAGTATTCTTACTCCGCTCTCCTGTAAGTGCTTTGTAAGCTTTATAGCAGTCTGACCGCCGAACTGTACTACAACGCCGTAAGGCTTTTCGGTAGCTATCAGCGAGTCAACATCTTCAAATGTCAGCGGATCAAAATAAAGTCTGTCGCCAGTATCAAAGTCGGTCGAAACTGTTTCGGGGTTGTTGTTGCATATAATTGCTTCATAGCCCATTTCCTTGAGCGCCCATACGCAGTGTACCGAGCAGTAGTCGAACTCGATACCCTGACCTATTCTGATAGGACCTGAGCCGAAAACTATTATCTTCTTTTTATCTGTCGGGTGCTGCTCGATAAATTCGGCAGCCTCGTTTTCTTCATCGTATGTGCTGTAGAAATAAGGAGTTTCTGCTGAGAACTCGGCGGCACAGGTATCAACCATCTTGTATACTGCGTGACGTGTCTTTATGCCCTTGTCAGCAAGCTTCTGACCCGACAGCTTCTCGATAGTCCTGTCAAGGTAGCTGTACTTCTTCGCAAGGTCATATTTCTCCTGCGTAAGCTCGCCGTCCTCAAGCCACAGCTCAAGCTCTGCAAGGTTTTTAAGCTTGGTTATAAACCACTTGTCAATAGTGGTTATATCATGTATCTCCTGAACGCTGAAACCTCTTCTCAGTGCCTCGAATACGCAGAACGAACGATCAACATCGACATCGTGGAGCTTTGCTCTTACTTCTTCGTCTGTCAGCTTCTTGAAAGCCTTTTTACGCATCGTGTCCATACCAAGCTCGATAGAACGTACAGCCTTCATCATAGCTTCTTCAAAGCTCGTTCCTATAGCCATTATCTCGCCGGTAGCCTTCATCTGAGTACCGAGCGTTTTCTTTGCATATACGAACTTATCAAACGGCCACTTCGGGAACTTTACTACAACATAGTCAAGCGCAGGCTCAAAGCAGGCGTAGGTCTTGCCTGTTACCTGGTTTACGATCTCATCGAGCGAATATCCTATCGCTATCTTTGTAGCAACCTTTGCTATAGGATAGCCTGTAGCCTTTGATGCAAGCGCCGATGAACGTGAAACTCTGGGGTTTACCTCGATTACCGAGTATTCAAAGCTGTCGGGCTTTAATGCAAACTGACAGTTACAGCCACCCTCGACCTTCAGCGCCTGGATAATGTTCAGCGCCGCTGTTCTCAGCATCTGATATTCCTTGTCTGCAAGCGTAACCGCGGGAGCGATAACGATACTGTCGCCTGTGTGAACGCCGACAGGGTCAAAGTTTTCCATCGAGCAGACAGTGATAACATTGCCCTTTGCGTCACGGATAACCTCGAACTCGATCTCTTTCCAGCCCGAAATGCACTTCTCAACAAGTATCTGCGTGATAGGCGAAAGACGCAGACCGTTTGTTGCGATCTCGTGTAATTCGTCCTTGCTATATGCAATACCACCGCCTGTGCCGCCGAGCGTGAACGCAGGACGTACAATTACGGGATAGTGTATAACCTCGGCAAAATCCAAAGCGTCCTCAACGGTTTCAACTACCTTTGAGGGAATACACGGCTCGCCTATAGCCTCCATAGTATCCTTGAACGCCTGTCTGTCCTCTGCCTTGTGTATAGTTTCGGGGTTCGCACCGAGCAGCTTTACACCGTTCTCAGCAAGGAAGCCTTCCTCAGCAAGCTGCATTGAAAGGGTAAGGCCCGTCTGACCGCCGAGCGTTGACAATATGCTGTCCGGCTTTTCTATCTTGATTATCTTCTTTACTACATCAAGCGTCAGCGGCTCGATATAGATCTTGTCCGCCATATGCTTGTCCGTCATGATGGTAGCGGGGTTTGAGTTTATAAGTACGACCTCGAGTCCCTCGGCTTTCAGCGCACGGCAAGCCTGTGTTCCGGCATAGTCAAATTCAGCCGCCTGTCCGATTACGATAGGTCCTGAACCTATAACGAGTACTTTCTTTATATCACTTCTTAACGGCATTTCTTATTCTCCTCCATCAGACTGATAAATTTATCGAACAGATACGCTGTATCATGCGGACCTCCGCAAGCTTCCGGGTGGAACTGCACCGTGAAAGCAGGCGCATTCGTGTACATAACGCCCTCGCAGGTCCTGTCGTTGCCGTTGATATGACTTACCTTGCCTGCACTTTCGGGAAGGCTGTCGCTTACGACCGCATAACCGTGATTCTGCGATGTAATGAATGTTCTGTCGATAGTAATATCGGTTACAGGCTGATTTCCGCCTCTGTGACCGTATTTCAGCTTGACTGTGGCAGCACCGTTTGCAAGTGCTAAGAGCTGATGACCAAGACAGATACCGAATGTAGGTATCTTGTGAGGGATAAGTTCCTTCAGCGTATTTATGGATACCGTGTTGTCCTGCGGGTCACCCGGTCCGTTTGAAAGCATTATGCCGTCCGGAGCAAATTTCAGTATTTCCTCCGCACTTGTGTCATAGGGGAATACTGTAACGTCACAGCCGCGCTTTACAAGCTCACGTCTTATATTGAACTTATAGCCGTAGTCCATAAGCGCAACCTTGTATTTGCCGTTTTCGGCACTGAACTTCTCAGGCTGCTTTACGCTTACCTTCGGCACAACAGGACCTACAACATAAGCCCTTATCTTTTCGAGCGCCTGCGCCCTGAACTCGTCTGTCGGCTCGCTTGTTGTAATCATGCCGTTCATAACACCTGTTTCACGGATTATTCTTGTAAGTCTTCTTGTATCTATTCCGAACAGTCCGATGATATTATGCTGCTTTAAGAAGCCGTCTATGTCGCCCTCACAGCGGAAGTTGGACGGAACCTCGCAATATTCGCGCACGATATAACCGCTTACCACGCTCGTTTTTGATTCGTAGTCCTCATCATTTACGCCGTAGTTACCGATAAGAGGGAATGTCTGCGTTACGATCTGTCCGCAGTAGCTGGGGTCTGTCAGCGTTTCTTCATAGCCTGTCATTGCCGTTGTAAAAACTATCTCGCCCACGACCTCGCCCTCACAGCCGAAGCTCTTGCCCGTGAACACCGTTCCGTCTGCAAGTATCAGATATGCGGTCTTTGCTTTGTTAGCCTTTAAGTCCATTTAATTCGTTCCTTTCATATATTTTTCTTTTTTGTTCTATCACTTAAGGGAGCTGTATCTTTCCGACAAAGCCCATTATCTCATCTCTCATACGCAGTGCCTCTCTGAATGCCGCACCTGCAAAATCCTGCTCGTCACAGCCTTCTTTTTTATATGCTGTCATTATTCCTCGCGAGCTGTTTACTATGCCGCCAAGACCGTTCGCATCGAATGCGGCGGCAATATCCTTGGCTGTTGCGCCCTGTGCGCCGTAGCCGGGGATAAGGAAGAATGTGTGCGGGAGCTTTTTACGAAGCTCGGCGATCTGTTCGGGATATGTCGCACCTACTACCGCGCCAACGCCCGAATAGCCGTACTTGCCGGGAAGCTCCTCTCCCCACTTTTCGCACATATTGCCCATTCTTTCGTATACGGGAATACCGTCTATCAGCAGATCCTGAAGCTCGCCGCTTGAAGGATTAGATGTCTTTACCAGTACGAAAATGCCCTTATCGTTTTCCTTGCACACCTTGATAAGAGGATTGATACCGTCGCTTCCGAGATATCCGTTTACCGTCAGAGCGTCGCCCATAAAAGGCTCGTATTCCTCGTTTCCTACCTTTACCTTGCCCAGATGCGCTGCGGCATACGCTTCCATAGTTGTGCCTATATCATTACGCTTGCCGTCAGTGATAACATACATACCTCTGCTTCTTGCATATTCCTGCGTCTTGTACAGCGTTTTCATGCCTGCCGTACCGTACATTTCATAATAAGCCGCCTGGGGCTTTACTGCGGGAACTACCTCGTGGAGAGCGTCTATAAGGCATTTGTTGAATTCAAGTATTGCCTTTGCCGCACCCTTTAGCGTTTCACCGTACTTGTTGAAAGCCTTGTCCTTTATGTACTGAGGTACATAGTCGAGCTTGGGGTCAAGACCTGCGACTGTAGGGTTCTGCTTTTCGCAGATCGCACGAAGAAGATTATCCATTGACATTTTCGTATCCATCCTTTATATTTATTTCAAGTATATCGGAGCTTACTTGTCCTCGTATACTATTTTTCCGTTTACCAGTGTGTACTTTACCCTGCCCTTAAGTGTCATTCCCTTGAAGCAGGTGTTCTTTGACTTTGAGTGGAGCTTTTCGGGGTCTACCGTCCAGCTTTCATCAGCGTCAAATATTGCAATGTCCGCAATATCGCCTATGCCGAGCGAGCCTCCCTCAATTCCCAGTATCTTTCTGGGATTGACGCACATAAGTCTTACTATGTGCATAAGGCTTATCGTACCCGTGTGATAAAGTCCCGTCAGCGTCGCCGCAAGCGATGTTTCCATTCCCACAACGCCGTTGGGAGCTTTCTCAAAGTCAGCCTTTTCCTCTGCGCTGTGCGGAGCATGGTCGGTTACTATGCAGTCGATAGTGCCGTCTATTATAGCGGCGGTTATCGCCATAACATCGTCCTCCTCGCGAAGCGGAGGATTCATTCTGTAGTCCGCATCTCTCGACAACAGCTTTTCGTCTGTCATCATAAAGTAGTGCGGAGCGGTTTCGCAGGTGCACATAACACCGATATGAGTGTTACCTCTTATCGTGTTCACACTGCCCTTTGTCGAAACGTGCGCAATGTGTATCGGCATCTGCGTATCCTGTGCTATGGCAAGCTCTCTTGCCGTGATTATATCCTCGCTCAGCCTGCTCATACCCTTTACGCCGAGCTGCTGAGATATCTTTCCCTTGTTGATTATACCGCCGTCTATTATCTCAAGATCCTCGCAGTGTGAAATGACCTTCAGTCCCGCATAGTGCGCCTTTACCATAGCCTGCGCCATCATATTCGCAGATTCAACGGGTCTGCCGTCATCGCTCACCGCAACACAGCCTGCCGCCTTAAGCTCGTCATAGTCGCACAGTTCCTTGCCCTGCATACCCTTTGTGATACAGCCGACAGGATAAACTTTCGCCTTTGCTTTCTTTGCCTTGTCGAGAATATATTTTACCGTTTCCTTGTTGTCAACGGGCGGTTTCGTGTTCGGCATACACGCAAGCGCCGTAACACCACCTGCCACAGCCGCCTCACAGCCTGTAATAATATCCTCTTTATATGTCTGTCCGGGATCTCTCAGATGAACGTGCATATCGCATATACCCGGTATTACCGTAAGCCCGTTGCAGTCTACCACCCTTGCGTTCTTATCATCGCATTCAAGGTTATCGCCGAGCGCACGGATAAAGCCGTCCTTTATAAGTATGTCCTTTTTGCCTTCAAAACCGTTCACATAATCAACAACGTGACCGTTTTTCAGTAAAATTGTCATTACAGCACCTCGCAATTCTGCACAAAAGCCGTGTCTTTCTTCCTTGACGATGAAAAACACGGCTTTAATTCATATCCGCCCTTAGCAGATAAAAGATCCCATTTTACGAAAGATATGCTAATATCTGTATCGCACACCCTCGCCTATTTCCATAGTCATTTTATTATACTATATTTTCTGCCGTTTGTCTACAAGTTTACGAAATTTTTTTAATTTTTTATTTCACTTACCGGTACTTTATCTGCGTCCTCGTTTCTGAGTGCAATTACCGCACCTCTTACAAGATATGCCTTTATCCCGCTACCGCACAACACGCAGGTGACTGTTGTTCCTTTTGTAAAGCCGAGATCCATAAGCCTTCTTTTCATATCTCCTGCAAGTAACAGCCTTTCTACCCTGCAATTTTCATTCATTTCAAGCTGTGCCAGACTTCTCACATAAACGCCTCCTTCATTTCCTCGCTTATCGCCAGTTTATGAAAGAAAGCCGCAGACGGTTAAACCGCATTTTTGCCCAAGCGTTACGCAAAAATCCTTTTTCGAGATCTCCGTATGATAACAACGTTTTTACACCTTGCTAAACCTCACCGTCTTATTCTTCATCGATATTTTCTTTACAGCATACCCATAGCCGCTCAGTTCTTTCTTATACGTCAGAAAGGAATGATCTATCGGCACACCGCATATCTTCTCTATCTCTTCGTAAGTCAGCATAATTTCAGGCTCTTCGCACTACCCGATATACTCCCACAAAGAATCGTACTTGCTAATATATCTTCTTACAAAAGCCTCATCATCTTGCATTGCTCAAGCCCTGCGCTCCAAAACTCAGACAGCGGCAGATTCTTTATCCGGCACACAATGCTTGCATTCATTGCACCGTGTCCGACTATCAGAATATCCTTGCCCTCTTTTATCTGCGGATAGATTACCTCGTCAAGAAATTCACCCGTTCTGCCAAACAGCTCGTCAAATGTTTCCGCCCCGCCTATAGAGCTTGTATACTGCTCGGGGTGGAAAAACAGTAAGTTTATCGGACAGTCGGGAATACTGAAGCTGTTCTCGATACCCTCATATTCCCCGAAGCACATTTCCTTCAGCCTGTCGTCCGTTACTATCGGTACATTTCTGCCCTCGAGCAATATCTCGGCTGTTTTCCTTGCACGGATAAGCGGCGAACAGTAGCAAATGTCAAGATGCACGTCCTTATATTCCTCCCGTGCCTTTTCCGCCATTTCTATTCCCTCACGGCACAGCGGAATATCCGTCCTGCCCTGCAATTTTTTCTTTTTATTCCACTCGGTTTTACCGTGTCGCATTATGTATAGCATTAAAATCCTCCGTATAACGCTTTATCAGAAAAGATCAAGCATACTGTCAAGATATATTTCTTCTCTTACTTTCAGCCGGTATTCCGGCTTTGTCATATAGTACAGCAGAAATTCCAGCACTACCGCACTGCCAAGCCCCCTGCCCTCTATTTTGAACTGATTGAACCCCATCGGCAGATAGGTATTTTCAATATCGTCCGTTCCGATGAACGCAGGGTTTTCCATAGCCTTTGAAAACTTGTACCCCTCGTTGCCGCCGGGAGAACGGCATATAAAATCCTCGCAATCCTCACAAAGACTTTTGCGGCTGACATTTTCATAACAGCTTTTCCTGTCGGTACAACCGAAATAACAGCATTCGTTGCACAGAAATTCCACCTTGCTTTTCTGCCTTTCGGTAAGCGTACCCAGCTTGTCAAAAGCCTTGTTAAGTCTGAAATCCGGTACAACAAAGCGGAAATCCTCACGGCTAAGCTCTTTTTCAAGCTGTATAAAATCCGTCAGAACCTTTGTGGTCGATGATACAAAATACAGACCCGGATAATTATTCCCTATATATTCAAGCAACAGATCCGAACAGATTATAACGCCGTTCTGCACTGCTGTGCTTTTGCTGAACATCTCGCACAGCCTGTTGCACTTTCTGTCCGAAAGATGCTCTTGCTTTATAAGAGAATTGCTGAACGTGAGCCTTGCGGAAATGCCGTACTTCTGTGTAAGCCGAAGCACCTTTTCAGCCTCATCATTACCGAACCCCACACGTCCGCCGCCCCACAGACAATCCGCAGGTGCGCCGTATATCGAGCCTATCTCGCACCGGTCGTAAAAACACTCCCTGTGATTATAGAATAAAGGCAGAAACAGACTGTACAGCCCGTAAAACTCAAACAGACCGGGGAGGTGGAAATATGCCGTCCCGTCACATTTTTCGTAAGTTTCCTGCGTCATATTCCCACCCCCTTTAAAATCGTTTCTATCTTTGTACCATTCACAAAGTCCGTAAATATCAGCAATCACATTATTTTTTCGTATGGCGAGGGTATGTGTGTGCTTGTATGGTTTTGCATCCTTGCCTTGCTTGCCCCTCCCGTTACATCAACCGCCGACATTACCGCAAGCCTTGCAATCTGTCTGCCAAGTGCTTAAAATCATTCCTGCCTTTAACGGATTTTGTGCTTTACAGTATCACACAAGATCACATCAGCTTATCCGCAAAAATCGTTTTTTAAAAAAGCCACCGCAAAAGCGGTGGCTCAAAAAATTATTTACCTAAAACCTTCTTAACGGTATTAGCAATATTATCCGCACATAAGCCGAATTCTTCAAGCAATGCTGCCGCAGGACCCGAATGACCGAATGTATCCATAACACCGATCTTTGTAACGGGAACGGGATAGTTCTCGCAAAGAACATCGCAAACGGCACTTCCTAAACCGCCTATTATGCTGTGTTCTTCAACAGTAACTATCTTTCCTGTTTCCTTTGCCGCCTTGATTATAATATCCTTGTCAATGGGCTTTATCGTGTGTATGTTGATCACACGGGCATTGATACCCTGACCCTTGAGTGCGTCAGCCGCTTCAAGTGCCTGAGCTACCATAAGACCTGTAGCAACGATCGTTATATCATCGCCGTCACGGAGCTGTACGCCCTTTCCAAGCTCAAACTTATATGTGTCCTTATCGTTGAAGATAGGAGCGGCAAGTCTGCCGAATCTCATATAGGTAGGTCCTACATAGTCTGCCATAGCGAGTACAGCCGCCTTAGCCTCAACATCATCGGCGGGATTGATTACCGTCATGCCGGGTATTGTACGCATAAGCGCGATATCCTCGTTGCACTGGTGTGTAGCACCGTCCTCACCAACGGAAATACCTGCGTGTGTAGCGCCGATCTTAACGTTCAGATGAGGATAGCCTATGCTGTTTCTGAGTATTTCATAAGCTCTGCCTGCCGCAAACATAGCAAATGTGCTTGCGAATACGAGCTTGCCTGTAGTAGCGATACCTGCGGCAACGCCCATCATATTTGCTTCTGCTATACCGCAGTCAAAGAAGCGGTCGGGATATGCCTTCTTGAATATACCTGTCTTTGTTGCAGCCGCAAGGTCTGCGTCTAAAACTACGAGATCGTTTCTCTTTTCAGCGAGCATTACAAGAGCTTCGCCGTAGCTTTCACGGGTTGCTTTTTTCTCCATTTTAATACGTTTCCTTTCCGATTACTTTTCAAGCTCGGCAAGATGAGCCTTAAGTTCTGTCATAGCCTGGTTGTACTGCTCTTCATTGGGAGCTGTGCCGTGCCATGATACCTGATCCTCCATAAAGGAAACGCCCTTGCCCTTTACGCTCTTCTGTATGATCACCGTAGGCTGTCCCGAGATTTTTTCTGCCTCTGCGAAAGCCTTTTCGATAGCGTCAAAATCATGTGCGTCTATTGTTATAACGTGCCAGCCGAAAGCCCTGAACTTCTCGTCAATAGGATAGGGTGACATAACATCGCTTATTCTGCCGTCTATCTGAAGTCCGTTGTTGTCAACTACAGCTACAAGATTGTCAAGCTGGTAATGAGCCGCAAACATAGCAGCCTCCCATACCTGACCTTCTTCAATTTCGCCGTCGCCGAGTACAGCGTATACCTTGTAAAATTCATTTGACAGCTTACCGGAAAGAGCCATACCGCAAGCGGCTGAAATGCCCTGTCCGAGTGAGCCTGTGCTCATATCAACGCCGGGGACTTTGTTCATAACAGGGTGACCCTGAAGCTTTGAACCTATATGACGGAGTGTCTTTAAATCTTCTACAGGGAAAAATCCGCGGTTAGCAAGTACAGAGTACAGAGCGGGAGCTGTGTGTCCCTTTGACAGTACAAGTCTGTCACGCTCGGGCATCTGAGGATTTTTAGGATCTACATTCATCTTTGCAAAGTAGAGATATGTGAGTACATCAGCTACCGAAAGCGATCCGCCGGGATGTCCCGACTTAGCATTGTAAACGCCCTCGATAACACCCATTCTGACCTTGGTGGCAGTTATCTCAAGCTGCTTTTTTAAAGTTGCATCCATTTTAATGGTCCTTTCCGGGCAAAGCTGTGCTTCGCCTTTTTTCGTTTAGTCGTTCTTAAATATTATATTACATTATTCGCAATAAGTCAAGTATACCGACAGCTCGGAACAGCTGCGGATAAAACAAAAATATTTGACTTTTTCGCGCATAAGTTATATCATTATCGGCAGAATATGCTTTATCGCCGCTTAAGCTTCAACAGGAGGTTCTATGGACGAAAAAACACTCGCACTTCTGCAAAAAAATAAATTATTCCGTAATATGTCGACAGAAAACACTGCGTTATGCGCAAAGCTGCTTTCAGGCAGGACAGTCACCGTAAAGTCCGGCGAAACAATTATGAGCGAGGGAGACCCCTCCGACAGTATAGGTATCGTTCTTTCCGGAAGCGTACAGGTCGTCCGCGAGGATTATTACGGCAACCGCGACCTTACCGCCATGATAAGGCAGGGCGGGAGCTTTGCCGAAGTGTTTGCCTGCTCCGCCGTAAAACTTCTCCCTGTGACCGTAGAAGCCGCAAGCGACTGTACCGTTATGCTCCTTGATTACGTCAAGCTGTCCTCCCTGTCGTCATATCCGTTTTATCCGCAGTTTGTAAGCAATCTGCTGACAGTCGTTTCCGATAACGCACTTATGCTCAACCGCAAGGTCGAGATCATCTCAAAGCGCACCACCAAGGAAAAGATAATGGCGTACTTAAGCCACGAAGCCAAGAAAGCCGGAAGCGACACCTTCACTGTGCCGCTCGACCGCCGCTCTATGGCAGATTATCTCGGCGTAGAACGCAGTGCAATGTCAGCCAGACTGTCCGAGCTTGTAAAAGAAGGCCGCATAAAGGTCGATAAAAACACCTTCACCGTGCTTAAATGCCACTGCGGGCTTGATAAAGATCAATAAGCCCTGAAACTCAGTATGTAGATCTGTTCGGGCATCCAAAGCTCAAACACCGCAGGCTTATCCCTGTCGTTACTTTCAAGCACCTCGCCGTCAAGCTTGACTGTCACCGTATCGAACCTTGTGATATCCACCGTGGGCTTTACCTCAGCCTCGCACAGCGTTTTACCGCCGTATTTTACGGTTATTTTTCCGCTGTTCACCCGACTGCCGCATACTATCTCGATGTTCGTTGCGTCACCGAGCACACAGTTGTTGTAGATAAGTCCTCCACCGAGCATATAGTGCATTTCAAGCTTCTTACTATACTGCATTTTCGTGTTATACTTACCGTCGTAGTTCTTTGCCGATATACCCTTGCAAAGCTCTCTCGGCGGTATTTTTTCACCGCTTGCATCAATAGTTTTTGTGAGCCTGATATCCTCGCTTGAAGCACCTGCCATGAATGTATATCGTCCCTGCTCTATTGCAAAGCGTTCACGGCTGACATCATAGAAGCGAAGCTCCGACTTGCTTATATCGAACATAACGCGCAGTGTCTGCCCACCCTCTATATGCACACGCGTAAAGGCTGTGAGCTGTTTCAGCGGACGCTTGACCGACGGATCTTCCATACGGAAATATATCTGTACTACCTCGTCACTGTCCGTTTCAGAAACATTTGCAACATCAAGCGACACGCTTATAACATCGCCGTTTTCCCTTACGTCAAAATCCGAATATTCAAATTTGGCATAGCTCAGTCCATAGCCGAACGGATAAAGCGGCTTTCCCTTATAATAAAGATATGTCATTTCGTTTTCTATAATATCATAGCTTTCTATCGGAGCAAGCTCATATTCACTTTTATACCACGTCTGCGCCAGCCTGCCCGCAGGTGAATATTCGCCGCCTATAACCTTTGCAAACGCATTGCCGAGCTCCGGACCTGCATGGGTCGTGTAGATTATCGCAGGCATATACTCCTGCTCCTCGCATATAGCGAACGGATAGCTTGAAACAAGCGCCAGTACGCAGTTATTGTTAGCATCATAGACCGCTCTCGCAAGTGCCGAATCGTGTGCGGGGAGCGCAAGCGTTTTCCTGTCGTACATTTCGCGCGCTACTATCATCGGGTCGTTACCTATGCAGACTATCGCATAATCTGCCTTTTCTGCAAGCTTAGCCGCACGTCTTATACCGTCTGAAATAATTTCTTCACTAAATATCTTGTTATCACTGAGTCCGAACTGTTTTACAAGCGTCAGCTTACCGCTTTCATCAACGCCGAGCGCCTTACCGAAATATGTGCGGTACAGCACCTTATCTCCGTGCTTCTGCGGCTTCATGATTTCCTGCGAATACCAGCGGTAAGTGCTCTCACTGTCGCACTTGCAGGAACTTTCGGTTATGTACCTGTTATTGTAAAGCGAGCGGTAAGTGGTTTCGTCATGACCGTATTCAGCCTTTTCAAACAGCGCCCTCGGGTCGTCCTTTTCGTAAATTGCGCTTACTGTATCATCATCGGCAACACCAAGGTACTTTCCTGTCATCACCGACTTTATGACTACATGATCGCAGCCGTTGTCATACATCGCACCGGCAAATTTTCCGCTTATGCCGTCAAGTATAGTCGTATTGTATGACGAATAACCCGTGTACCAGTCCATCAGATTACAGTTACCGTTAAGACCTATCACAGCAACACTCTTGTTTGTATCAAGCGGCAATATACCGTCATTTTTAAGTAACACCGTCTGTTCAAGCGCCGCACGGCGATTGAGCTTTTTGTGCTCATCGCAGTCAAGCACACTTTCGTCAATATCCGAGAACGGGTGCTTTTCATCAAACTCGCCCAGTCTGAAACGCGCAAGCATACTGTTGTAAAGCGCCTTGTCGATATCCTTTTCCGACACAAGTCCGCTCTTTACCGCCTCCAGCACCGATGCCGCAACAACATCTTCGCAGTCGGTCAGAACATCTGTGCCGTTCTTTATTGCAAGTGCTATCGTTTCCGCATGAGAAGTGCTGTAACCGTGGAATACAACATTCTGTGAAAAATCTCCGCCGTCCGTTACGACAAAGCCAAGCCCCCACTTATCTTTCAGCACATTCTGTATATCGGGGTTTATGACAGCAGGCACACCCGACAGCTCATTATAAGCCGCCATTATGGAGTACGCTCCTCCGCAGGTTATAGGACGTTCAAACGCCGCATAATAATATTCATTAAGCGTTCTCGGCTCAACATCGGAAGATGCCGTTCCTCGCTCATTTTCCGTATTGTTTGCACAGAAATGCTTCAATGTCGGTATCGACTGATAATACTCACCATGCCTGTCCGCAAGTCCCTTAGTATATGCCGCCGACATTTCACCTGTCAGAAACGGATCTTCTCCGTAGCCCTCTTCATTTCTGCCCCAGAGCGGATTTCTGCACAGGTCAACGGTAGGTCCCCACAGCATAAGGTGACCGCTCGGGTGGCGCTTGTTCAGCACCCGTGCCTCCTTGCCTGCCGCAAGTCCCGCCTTTTCCATAAGTTCCGTGTCAAACGTTCCGGAAAGCCCGATGGGCTGGGGGAATACGGTCGTCGGCTCATCGGGGTTTCTCGAAACATATCCCCTTGCAACCTCCGCACCGACATACCACTCGCCTATATCAAGGCGAGGCACAGCCGCCATATGACTTGACATAAGTCCTGCCTTTTCCTTGATTGTCAGCCTTGATAAAAGGTCCTTTACTCGCTCGTAAAATGACAGCGAGCTATCCCTGAATCTATACTTGTTTTCCATGTTCTCCTCCGTCTTGCAGTTGTTGACTTTTTACACAAACCGCAATATACACTTTTCACTATCATAGCATATGTAATCGTTTTCGTCAATAGCATTTTGTGCATTTTCACAAAAATAACGCAGTGCCGTTTTAAGCATATCTGCGTTATTCCGTATTCATTTCAAGTCGGATATTTACTCGATTTTCGGCATCCATTTACCCTTCCAGGTATACAGTGCCATAAGCACAACGCCTATTACCCACGAAACAGGGTACAGCAGATAAACGCCGTCAATAGTCGGGAAAAGCGGCACTACGAGCCATATCCAGAATATTCTGAAAATGCACATTGCGAACAGTAATATCAGCATCGGAGGAATGCTCTTGCCCGTGCCTCTTACACCCCCCGCAAGCACATTCATTATTGCTAGCAGGAAATAGAACGGGCAGAAGTATTTCATTGCTGTTTCGCCGCAGGCGGCTACTGCGTCATCGTTTGTGAAAAGCCTTATAATCGGGTCGGCAAACACAAGCAGCAGGACGCCTGTTATGACAGTGTAAACAACGCCCATACCGAGTGCTGTCCACATACCCTTTTTAACACGTTCGGGCTTATTCGCACCGTAGTTCTGACCGACAAAGGTAGTCACCGCCATACTTATACTAAGCACCGGCAGGATGTTGAAGCCGTCCACCTTAAGATATGCGCCGAAGCCTGCTACCGCATCCGAGCCGAAGCTGTTGACGCTTGCCTGTACAAGCACGTTTGAAAAGGAGATGACCATATTCTGAATGCCTGTAGGCAGACCTACCTTTATTATCCTTATCGCCATATCCCTGTGTACCTTTATCTGACGGATAAACAGCTTATAATCCGCATTTACCCTCACCATATAGATTATAGCCATAACGCAGGAAACAAGCTGGCTCGCATCGGTCGCTATCGCTGCACCCTCAACGCCCATACCAAAGCCTTGTATCAGTATAAGGTCAAGCGCTATATTAACAACCGAAGCCGCTCCGAGATATAACAGCGGTCTTTTTGAATTACCTGCCGCATTGAATATTCCCGCACACATATTATAAAGCACGTTGAACAGCAATCCGCCGCAGTAGATCTGCAAATAGAGCGATGCGCCGTCAATTATATTATCCGGTGTCTGCATCCAAACAAGGAACAGCCTGCTCATAAATACGCCCGTGACCGTCAGCACAAGACCGATTAAAACAGCGATCGCCATTGCCGTATGTACCGCTCTCTTAACATCATCCTTGCGCTTCGCCCCCATATACTGCGATATGATAACACCTGCGCCGACCGATGCACCCTGGCTGAACGCTATCAGCAGATTGACAATAGAGCCTGTCGCACCAACCGCCGCAAGCGCTTCCTTACCGACGCAGTTTCCCACAATTATAGAGTCGACCGTGCTGTACAACTGCTGTAGGAGATTGCCCAGTATCAGCGGCACGGAAAATATAAGCAGCTTTTTCCAGATAGAGCCCTCTGTCATAAGGACCGTTCCGGATTTCTTCTTTTCTTTTATATCTGCACTCAATTTAAACTTCCTTTCTTCATCCATAAATATTATACTCATTTAAAAGAATATGTCAACTTCCGTTATCACTGACGTTTTGTGCCACAGCATATTGAACTGTGCTACAGATTGTGATAAAATGTAAACAACAAAAAATACGCCGAAAGGACTTGATAAATATGACAGACGAAAAGAAAAAAGCACCCGTAACTACCGCACAGCCCGACACTGCCGATAAAAGCGACTACAGACAATCCGCCGACAAGGAAGAGGCTATATGGGATATGAAACAGGAGCTTGAAGATTATATTGAAGATCAGGGTATCTATATCAGACAGTAATTAAACTATCGACATAAACCACTCGACCGTTGCGGGGTCGTGGTGCGAGAAGAACAGGCTCTTGCCTGTGTCGAGCTTTGCTATAGTCTGCATATCCTCTGCCGACAGTTCAAAGTCAAACACTTCAAAGTTCTGCTGTATACGCTCGTGATGTACCGATTTAGGTATAACAACTATGCCGCTCTGAATGAGGAAACGCAGTGCCGTCTGAGCAACGCTCTTGCCGTACTCTGCTCCGATATCCGAAAGCACTTTATTTGTGAAGAAATCGTTTCTTCCCTCAGCAAACGGTCCCCATGACATAAGCTGTGTATTGTGCTTTGCCATATACTCTCTTAAAACCTTCTGCTGCTGGAAAACGTGTGTTTCCATCTGGTTTACGGCAGGCTTTACCTCGGCAAAATGCTCTATGTCAAGATAGCGGTCGGGGTAGAAGTTTGATACGCCTATAGCGCGCACCTTGCCCTGCTTGTACGCTTCTTCCATAGCTCTGTAGCTTCCGTAATAATCACCGAACGGCTGATGGATAAGAAGCAGGTCAACATAATCGGTTTTCAGCTTTTTAAGCGACTCGTCTATTGACTTCCTTGCATTTTCATAGCCCGCATTTGTTATCCATATCTTAGTTGTGATGAATATCTCATCTCTTGCAATGCCCGACTCTGCCACAGCGTCACCGACACCCGCCTCATTGCCGTAAGCCTGTGCTGTGTCTATACTGCGATAACCTGTATTCAGTGCGTCAAGTACGCACTTTTTTGTTTCCTCGGGAGGTGTCTGATACACACCGTAGCCCAGTATCGGCATCTTTACCCCGTTGTTAAGCGTTACAAATTCCATAGTAATATCCTCCTTTGATCATTATATCCATTTTTCGATCTGTGACTTGCTCTGCTTTACACTGCTTCCGTGTATCGCAAGTCCCTTTTCGACCTTTGCACCCTTGCAGTGAGCCTTTATATCACTTTCGCTCCTGCCCATGCCGCTACCCTCGTGAGTGCACAGCGGCTTTATTGTCTTGCCCTCAAAGCTGAAATTATCAAGGAACGTAAACACCGCCATAGGCACAGTTCCCCAGTAGTTAGGATAGCAAAGATAGATCTCGCTGTACTTATCTATGCTCTCTGGCATACTTACAAGCTCGGGTCTTGCGTCCTTTTTCTGATCCTCCTGCGCCTGCGCTATACATTCGTTATAGCCTGCCGAGTACGGCTGTTTCTGCTCTATTTTGAACACATCCGCACCGGTAAGCTCCTTGATATAGCCTGCGGCGATCTCCGTATTTCCCACAGGGAGCATTTTCAGCTCTCCGCTGACATAGTTTTCATCGGCTCTTGAATAGTATACTATAAGTTTATCCGACATTGTGACCACCCTTTCGTATTTTGTACTTACATTTTATCACATTTCCCCTTGACACGGAATATCCGATATGTTATCATCGTATTAACCAAAAGTTTATACTCCTTATCCGAGGTGAATTTTATGTACGACCCGACAATAAAAACATTCATAACCGTTGCCGACTGCGGAAGCTTTACCTCTGCGGCATCAAAGCTCTACATTTCACCCACCGCCGTAATGAAGCAGATAAACACGCTTGAAAGCCGTATGTCGCTGACCCTGCTCAGCCGTAATTCTTCGGGTGTTGAGCTTACAAAGGCAGGAAAAGTCATTTACCTTGCCTCAAAGGACATCATAGAACGCTGTGAAAACGCAATACAACAGGCAAGAAAAGAAGAAGAAAAGTACAATAAAACTTTCTGCGTCGGCACATCGCTTTTAAACCCCGCAAAACCGCTGATGGATTTATGGTACCTGCTTAATGACCGTTTTCCCGGTTACAAACTGCACCTTGTCCCTTTTGACGATAATAACAGCGATATCGTATCTGTCATTGACTCTCTTGGCGAAAAATTTGATTTTCTTGTCGGTGCGTGCAATTCTAAAACGTGGATGTCAAAATGTAATACCCTTGAAATAGGTAATTGCCGTTTCACTGTAGCCGTTTCCCGCACTCATCGCCTTGCACGCAAAACCTCCGTGTCCATCGCCGACCTTGAGGGCGAAACCGTAATGATGGTGAAACAGGGCGATTCATCTAACAATGACAAGCTCAGAAAAGAACTTATCTCACACGGCAATATAACCGTCACCGATATGCCGATTTTCTACGATATGACTGTTTTCAACCGCTGTGCCGAAACGGATAACGTTCTCATCTCGCTTGACTGCTGGCACGATATACACCCGGAACTTGCCGCCATTCCTCTTGAATTTGACTTTTCAATACCACTTGTTATAATGTACTCAAAAAATGCTCCGGACGATATTAAGAAGTTTATCTCAGCGGCTGAAGAAACAGTGAAAAATGCTTGACAACGCACTTTAACTGTGCTAAAATCATTTTTTGTGAGTTCGCAATATCCTCACTTTCCGTCAAAAGACGGATAAATCAAAACTACGAAAGGACAATTCAATATGCGAAACAAAAAAGTCCTGTTTATCACACAGGGAGCCGTTATCGCCGCAATCTATGTAGTGCTGACCTATATTGTCAGCCTGCTGGGGCTTACAAACGGCGTAATTCAGGTGCGTCTTTCCGAGGCGCTCACAATCCTGCCGGTGTTTACTCCGGCGGCAATTCCGGGACTGGTTGTCGGCTGTGTCATCTCAAACATACTGACAGGTGCAGTAATATGGGATGTTATCTTCGGAAGCCTTGCCACACTCATAGGAGCGGTTGGCACATATCTTCTGAGAAAGCACCACAGAGTTTTATACCCTCTGCCGCCCATAATTGCCAATACTGTTATAGTACCGCTTGTACTTACCTATGCTTACGGTGTACCGGACGCATTATGGTTCTCGGCACTGACAGTATGTGCAGGTGAGGTCATCTCCTGCGGAGTTCTCGGTCTGCTCCTGTATCACGGACTGGACAACAAATATTGCAGACGTTTGTTTACCGCAAAGGTTTAGCAAGCAAAATGTTTTGAGCCGCTATGAGTATATCATGGCGGCTTTCGTGCAACTTGTACATTTATTAACGTTTTTTTGGTGTATTCCACCAAACACACCGCTTTACTTCTTGACTTATTACAGCATTTGTGATAAAATCAGATTATCAAAATGTAAGTTCAAGAGGTGTTTCTTATGAAAAAAAATAAAGGCTGGTTAAAAAATAAAGTGCAGAGCCAGGTAGTTGTAATAACATTTTTATGCGTTGTCTGCTGTATAATGATGCTGGCTACCATTGCCGTATGCACTATCAACATTCTGACAATGGCAGGTCACGACGACCCTGTTTATCATTCTTCGATAATGCTGTCACTGATTACCGAGGGCATTTCGCTTATCGTTACTGCGGCATTTATCCTGCTTTGCATTTATGTAAGAAAAGCAATAGTAAAGCCTATCAGAAAAATCAGCAACGAACTTAATAACTTCTCAGAGGGTATTCTTTCCGCTGAATTTGACGTCAAGATAAACGACAGCGATATAGGAAAGCTCGCAGGCTCGCTCAATACTGCAAAGTGGTATCTCAAAAAAATGGTCGATGAGCTTACATATCTGCTGACTCAGATGTCATACGGCAACATCAGCTTTACCATTAACTATGATTACAAGGGCGAATTTACTCCCATAAAGTCGGCATTTGAGCAGATACTTGTAAATCTTAATGACTCGTTTTCAAGAATACAGAAGGCAGGAACTATGCTATACGATGCCTCCGAGCAGGTATCAAGCGGTTCACAGGCACTTGCACAGGGCACAAGTGAGCAGGAAGCCTCTATCCGTGAACTTTCAGACTATGTAAGCGATATTTCAGGCAAAGTAAACAAGAATGCCGAAAACGCAAAGAATGTAAGCGAAATTTCAGATACGGCGACCAATGACCTTAAGGAAGGCAACGCAGAAATGCAGAAAATGCTTGCCGCTATGAAGATTATAGACGAAAAATCAGCCGAGATCGAGAAGATCATCAACACTATCGACAACATCGCATTCCAGACAAATATACTTGCCCTTAATGCCGCTGTAGAGGCCGCAAGAGCAGGTGAAGCCGGCAAGGGATTCGCCGTTGTTGCAGACGAGGTAAGAAACCTTGCGAGCAAGTCCGCTGAAGCCGCACAGACAACAAGCGAGCTTATCGGCAGCACTATAGAGGCTGTTTCAAACGGCACGGCTATCGCAGATTCAACCGCACAGACTATCGAAAGCGTTATGGAACGTTTCAGCAATGCAAACGCACTTATCAACGAAATATCGGACGGCTCGGCACAGCAGGCAACCATGGTTGACCAAGTGCTTTCAAGCGTAAGCCAGATCTCCGCTGTAGTTCAGAATAATGCCGCCACAGCTGAGGAAAGTGCAAGTGCAAGCGCACTTACAGCCGCTCAGGCGAAAGAGCTTCAGAAGATGGTCAAGCAGTTCCATCTGCGTGAGGACGGTCAGATTCATCTTGAAGGCCCTATGGAAGAATAACAGAAATAGCAAACAAAAGCAGGCTGAAAATGCCTGCTTTGTTTTTACGGAGAATTTTATGACTACACAGGAATTTGAACACAACGGAATGCACTGCAAGAAATGGCTTTCCGATAACGAAAAAGCTAAGATACAAATAGTTCACGGACTCGGCGAAATGTCGGAATACTATGAGCAGTTCGCAGAATATATTACCGCTAAAGGAGTTTCGGTGTATCTTTGCGAATACCGTGAACACGGAAGGACGGCACTGCCTGCAAACATAGACAATATTGTTCAGACTGCCGCAAAGGAATGCGGTGATTTTTCATCATACATTCACTTGGAAAGTGATACGCCGCTGTTTCTGCTCGGTCACAGCCTTGGCGCACAGATGGCTCAATATGTTATTTGTCACTGCAATAGCTCGCTTTACAGCGGAGTTATACTTACGGGCTGTCCGTATATACATGATACGAAAGCGCTTTTGTCGGACATAGAAGCGGAAATTTCCGAAAAAGGCGCAGACGCGCCGAGCACCGATGTTTTTCTTAAACTATTCGGTAAAGTTGCCGAGCCTTTTCCGGAAAAATGCACAGTGTCATGGGTCACCTCAGACCTTGAACGCGCGGAATACTACGAAACACTTCCCTATACAAATAAGATGTACAGCTGTCGATTTTACCGCAGCTTAATCGCTCTGTCAAAAGAAGTACAGCAACAAGACTACCTCTCCGAAATAAATGTTAAACCACCCGTACTTATGATAAGCGGCACCATGGATACAGTCGGAGATAGAGGCGAATACGCAAAATCAAAAGCCGCTATGCTTAAATCGATCGGCTTTGACGTAACGCTTCGATTATTCGACGGTATGCGCCACAGCGTATTGCAGGAGAAAAATCGCGAAAATGTCTACCGACTTATTGCAGAATTTGTTTTACAGCAATACATGATGATTTGATAGGCATATATAATGGACTGCGACACAATTCCTCCTCGTCCCTTAGGTTGTCTCCCTCACACATAGCAGCAACGTTATCGTACAGAATAGCGAACCCGAGAAGTGCTACCCGCAAAAGGCACTATCGGTAGCCTGCTATCATTGTTAATTACTAAAACGTTATAATAGAAGTGTACTAAAGTCAGACTTTCTCCACATACCAAAAAAGTGAGCCGTGCGCACTATTTTGCGCTTCGACTCACTTTTTTCGGGTTGTGTCACAACCCTCATCTTTATACATCATTGCAGCTTTACATCGACCCGGAATATCGGTATGACCGCCGTTATACCTTTCCCGTCCTTTTCCCCTCTTCATAAACGAAATAGCGCTTCTTTATCTGTGCTTTGCTCTTACTTCTGATAAGTACGCTTTCACCGTTATCCAGTATGAATTGCTCGTCAACCGCGGTGATATGATCCATATTTACAATATAGCTTCTGTGACATCTTAAAAAACGTGACTCATCACCCGACAGCCTTTCTTCTATTTCATCAAGCCGCATATACAATGAATATTCCCCTTCTGCGGTATGCAGTGTACAGCGACTGTTACAGCTTTCTATATATATTATATCACTGTACGGAACATTCACATAAGTGTTGCGCACTTTTACTCTCATAAAATCTGTGTCATACTTTTCAAGAACTCTGTCTAGTACGTTTTCAAGCCTCGGCATATTATACGGCTTTAATATGTATCCGTTTGCCTTTACGCTGTAGCTTTCTATAGCGTACTCGTCTGTGATCGTTGAAAATATCAACAGATTTTCATATCCGACGTTTCTGAGTTGCCTTGCTATATCAATGCCAAGCTCCTGCCCGACATAGATATCCATAAATACGATATCAAAACTCTTGCCGTCGATTATATCGCGTAGCAGTCCGCTACCGTTCTCATAAAGCACAACGGTACAAGATAAATGATGCTTTTTGCAATATTCGATTATCAATGTCTTTGACAGCAGTGCGTCTATTCTGCTGTCATCACATATTGCTATCAACATTTGTAACTGTTCCTTTGCCGTATGATACAATCACGCAAGCTGTATCAAAAATCGAAATGTAATAATGAGAAAACATCCGTATCCTCAGATAATATTATAACTTAAATCAAGTCGGTGCAAGCCGACACGGCGGTACGCC
>ENA-OUUV01000192-OUUV01000192.1-human-gut-metagenome-genome-assembly--contig:-NODE-192-length-44085-cov-10.101204_pt1 | contig 44085 bp, 36 predicted proteins | sample MGYA00237952_ERZ548838 | MGnify/ENA primary metagenome ERZ548838 (study PRJEB26490, sample SAMN05194705) | human gut metagenome | biome: terrestrial biome; feature: human-associated habitat; material... | reverse complement strand
GATATAACTATTCAAAACTGATATAACTATTTAAATTAAGATATAAAGGGAAACAGGAAAATGAACATTAAAGTACTTCAGTATATTGATAATACACCAAAAAATAATATAACTACCGGTCAGGCTGCTGTAACCGGTGATAACATTCCTTCCAATAGCAGCTCCGCTGTCAATAGCAACGGTGCTGATTTTGATCAGGTGCTTGACGATGCAAAAATGGCTGAAGCTGCTGTTGCCATTGACAGACTGATTGCCCAAAGCAACGGTGGCTCAGTTGATATATCGCTTGTACAGAGGTTCTTTGATCAAAATGGTATAAATATCGAGCTTTGCAGCAGTACCGCACCACAGTCTGCCGCAGTTAATAATACAGTGGCTTATTCCGGTTCTTCAGCTGGCATCAGCTCAGATACAAATACATATAATGCAGCAGCTTCCGGAGCCTCAGGAATTAGCAGCAGCTCCGTAAAACTCGAAGCTTCCGGTTTGTCATGCTCTGCCGATCTTGATGCAATTTTTAATGAGGCTGCCTCAAAATACGGTGTGGATGCCAAATTTCTTAAGGCTATCGCCAAGTGCGAGTCTGACTTCTCCACAGAGTGCACCAGCCGTTCAGGTGCCATGGGTATCATGCAGCTCATGCCACAGACTGCTGCCTCACTTGGTGTCACAAACGCCTACGACCCATACCAGAATATCATGGGTGGCGCCAGGTACATAAGCGAAAAGCTCACCCAGTATAATGGTGACAAATCACTGGCCTTAGCTGCCTACAATGCAGGCTCCGGCAACGTAGCCAAATATGGCGGCATTCCGCCATTTAAAGAAACTCAGAACTATGTAGCAAAGGTTATGGCATACTATAATTCATAATAAATTGTATTCTGACTCACATAAAATTATATTTTAATTCAAAGTAGCTTGACAAATGCTGATGTATATAGTAAACTTAGCAAGTTGATAGTTGCTGATGTGGCTCAGAGGTAGAGCACTTCCTTGGTAAGGAAGGGGTCACGGGTTCAATTCCCGTCATCAGCTCTTTTTTTATACCCGGATCTTACACTCAATATTACGGAACTGTTAAAATAAAAGAAAACCAACCGTCTTATCTTTCGACGATTGGTTTTCTTTTATTATCATGAATCGTATGTATTTCTTTCACAATTTCTTCATATATGTGACATATGATTTTCACATTCTTACCGTATAGTAATAATTGTCGAAAGGAAATAAACCTTTTCAAACAAAACCTTTTTCATATATTTTTTCATAATCAAGCCGGTAAGAAACTCCCCTTCTTACCGGCTCTCCTTTTGTATATTATTTCTGATATGGTGTTACTGTAACAGTAATCGTACCGGCTTTTGCACCATCATTTTTTGAAAGTCCTTTGTCCGGTGTTCCCCACAATCCAAAATACATTTTCTTATCTGTTGCTCCACTATTTATAGAATCATGATCTGTCTTTCCACTTTCTGTATACTGATCCGTTGTGTCAGCTGATGTCAAATCAAACGAAATTGCATTCGGTGTTCCACAAGCTAAGGCGTTTGTGCCATTAATTCCTTTTTTTAATTTATCCAGATCATCATTAAAAATTCCTCTTACCGATGTCTGTGAGTTATTTAAATTAAATCTTCCGTCTTCTTTTTTGAATACCAAATCAACTGAAACAGGATAATTAGAATTATTATTGACATAAATACAATTATTTGTTCCATCCAGACAGCTTTCCTTCCACTCCCCCTTTGCCTTCGTTGAAGTGTATTCGTGTTTTACAGGATCCCATGCTGAGCCGTAATTATATTCAAAATTCATAGCTCCCCAGCTAATATCAATGGAATAAATAATTTTATGTTCATTTCCTATTTCTTTTGAGGTGACATCAATCGACTGTTCCCCTCCAATAGAAGTTTCACCGCTTATAAGATCACCAGCATTTCCCTCGTCAGCAGTATCTTTTACTGTTGCCTCCCCCGCATACGCAGTAACCGGTACATTCAGCATCGTTGTTGCAAGTACTGCAACAAGTGCCATTGATAAAAATTTTCTCTTCATACCTGTATTCCTCCTTGAAATATCATTTTTACTTCCATGTTTTACATAGTTCTATAGTACTACTTTTGCATAAATATTGCAATATCATATGTAGCTTTCTCACATTACCAAGGCTGAAGTTTCATGTTCATGGTCGTTGTTCCTGCGCTGTACCAAGACCCGTCTTTATAAGCATATACTTTGACGGTAATGTCTCTCGCCGTATTGTCGAGATTCACGGTCGGAGACAGCTTTTCGATATAAGTTCCCGGCTTTATCACACCACTCTCATACAAAACTTTCTCACTCTTTGCATCGGTAATTTCACAACGTAAAAGTTCTGTATTTTCCGACGCGTTTGTAAAATACACATAGACAGACTGATCCGGTTGCATATACAGATTTGCCGCCATGCTGAAATGATATGCATACTTTGCCGGAACCTCTCCATATAAAAAGCCCGAATCCGGTTGCGGAGTGCCTTCCACCGCATGGCTATCCATTTCCGGCTGGTGAAAACTCTTCTTTTCAGGTGTCACTGCATAAATTATCAATACAGCTGCAAGTACCAGCATCACTGCAATACATGCAATCATGACATACCGCTTCTTTTTTCCCGTCACGGACCGGAGATTTTGTTTTCGTTCCATCACAAACCTCCTAATCAATCAGGTTGATGGTTACCGGCATTTCCGACTGCACCATCGCCCGGTCATTTGTCACAGGATCAAACGGGACAAGCACCACATAACCTTTAATCTCGCCCGATTTCAAATGTATCTTCGAATAGTTGCTCATGGTAAGTTTTTCCAGTGCATAGCCAGGAGACACGGTTCCGGATGCAGCAATGGTAACTCTTCCCTTCTCCGGATCATAATCATCCGCGCTCTCTAACGCACTCTGAAGCTCTTCCGGTCGTCCGGTTCCTCCCATTAACTTTATCGCGTCTTTATCCGAAATCTGCAATTCTACAACAATATTATAATCGTCACTCTCCGGATTCACGAAATTAATCTCACACTCTCCGGTGGAAAGGCTCACGTCCAGCTGTTCCTGAAACTGAAATGACAACGTATGCTTTGCCCCCGCATTCTGCGTATCCGACTCATACGTAACATTTGATTTTGTCTGTCCCGGGTCTGCTGCAATCGGCTGGTACACTGCATTCGCACCGGCACTGTGGAACGGATTTACCACCCAGATGCCAAAAGCAAGCACTGCTGCTGAAGCCGTCATCGCCAGCGGAAGTACAAATAAAGCTTTGCCTGTGACTTTTCCTGCAACATAGCTTTTATAAACCCTGCCGGCATTGACAGCAACCAGGCCTCCTACATTCAACTCCTGTCCCCTTGCATGGATTTCCGTCACAGCTCCACAACAGGAAATTATGCCCTCGTTGGTTGCCACCAACGCACCTATATTACCGGCACCTTTGATCATGCAATCCACACAGAGATTACAAACAGATCCCTTCAAATATCCAAAGAAACCTTTTTGCATCACTTCATCATCACGAATGACAAAATTCCGTATGGTATATCCATTTCCATCAAATAAACCTGCAAATGCATTCATGCGTTTATAACCAATCGGCGTCCACTGCTGCCCCTTTAAATCAATGCTGTTTTCGAGACGGACAATCGCATTGATACTCTTACGATCTCCGGCATTCACTGATTCTGCAAACTGCATCAAATCCTGCATATTTTTGATATGGACTACCTGCTGCCCTTTGATTTCCACCTGCTCCATCCATTTCTCCGGCTGGAATCGTAAGTGAGGTTCCTGCTCAGCATATTCCCATACTTCATTCATATCAAAGCCGAGCTTCTTGCAATTTTCTTTTGCTCGCAACACATCACTGCTAATAATGCAATCTTTTTCTTCGTTTTTTGTGCTTTTTTCCGCAACATAATAGCAGTCTGTAGCCTTACCTTTTCGCGTACCGGCAAAATTTCCACTTAGCTTTTTTGTTTTCTCTTCGCAATAACTTTTGGTAATTCCGCCGTCATTCTTTCCAATGAAACCTCCTGCAACAAACTGACTGCCTGAAAGCTGTGTGGAACAATAACAGTTTTCTATGATTCCTTCCGGTTTATTAACTGCGGCAAATCCACCCATCGTACCTCTGTTCTCTGCCATGTTCACTCCTTACACAATCACGCCTTTTAGCATGAGTAAAATTAATATCATCCCTACCATATTGAAAACACACAGAAACAGTAACGCATACATTATTTTTTCAAGATTTTGCACAGACTTCTGATTAGCAAGGTGATCCATCGATGAATCCAGATTCTTTACCAATTCATCCATAAGCCATTCCGGCTCCTGATTCTGCTCTGTTTTGTTCAAATGTGTTCTGGCTGGCTGTTCCCCAAACGTATTTTGACTTTCTTCTTTTGCTTCCACCGAAATGTCGCCGGCGTATTCTTTCTCTACCGCCGGAAGCAACTGTCCCAGACAGGTATTGCATATAATACCAGTAACCGGATGACCGCATAAAATGCATTTGTGCTCGTAATCGGTTTTCTTCTTTAGTTCCTCAAGCCTTTGAATAAATCGTTTGCCAAAAACAGTTCCTGTGAACAATTTACTTTCTTTTGCATAACCAAGTACGGCATTCAATTCATTGATATCATCCGTCTTCAATTTTGCTGCTGTCTTAACGATTAAAAGAATGGCTTTTTTTTCATCACTTCTCATACATTTCTACCTATATTTCTATCACATATCGCTCAAATGCATTCACCACACATGTATCCCCGATATAATCCTCCCTCGGAAACTGCCTTCCGTAATTCATATGCACATGTCCATGAACAAAATATTTTGGATGATATTTTGCGATCAGGCAATTAAATATCTGAAATCCCCGATGGCATATATCTTCCCCATCATGAACTCCTTTTGCCGGTGAATGCGTCACAAGGATGTCAAAGCCACGATTGAACTTGAGCTTTAAAAACAGCTTACTGACTCTGCGGGTCATCTGAAATTCGGTATATTGATTAATTCCCGGCTTGTACCGGTAGGAACCGCCAAGTCCAAGAATACGTATTCCATTGAAATTGTAAATACGATCCTCAATACATGTGCATCCTTCCGGCGGATACTTTTCATATTTATCGTCATGATTGCCTCTGACGTAAAGTACCGGGACTGCCGCCATCGTTGCCAAAAACGACAGATACTCCGGTTTTAAGTCTCCACAGGATATAATAAGGTCAATCCCCTCAAATTGCTCCTTCTTAAAAAAATCCCAGTATATTTTCGACTCTTCATCTGCTATAAATAGTATTTTCATGCTACTTTGTTTCCTCTACCCCTTTTAATTGCACAACGGATTTTGCTGCATCAATCAGCGTCTCCATAACAGGAATACTTCCCACTACATTGTCTACCAGCCAATCCATTTCCATGATATCTTCCGGTTTCATTGTTGCTTCCTTCTCATTTTGCAAGGTGCCATCCTGCGAATAGATTTCTCCGTAAAATGGAACAATGTCTCCCTTTTTAATATCACTCTTCAAATGATCTGCCAGACGTTTTACTCCAACCGGTACATTTTTGGAACAAATCAGGTCAATCACCCCAGCGGACATTCCCCACCAGTAGTTAAGCGCACGTCCTTCGGAACTGCCCTCTGACTGGTAAGCTCCAGCGATAATACTCTGAATCATCTTCTGGTAGAAAATGCCCCAATTCCAAAGTGGCATCAGAAGATTTACGGTCTGTCCATTTTCAAAACGGTATAAACCAAACTGACGGCTGGCATCTCTTGGTGTGATCATGTCCTGATCGGAAACAATATGAATATCGTTCTCCTGCAGAAATTTGTCTCTGTTATAATCTTTTTTGGTAGACCACTCCAGATAAATTTTCGCCCGCGGATTCGTAAAAGTCGCACCTAAGGCAAACGCATTGATGTTGGCAATCATTCCATAAATCGGATAGTCCGCAATATAGGCAATGCGGTCATTCTCCGCCAACGCTCCTGCAATCATGCCTGATAAGAATTTTGCCTCATACATGCGTGCGTAATACGTACGGATGTATTTATGCGGCGTATTCAGACTGCAGTTTAAAATCTTAATATCCGGATGATCCACAGCAACTTTCAGACTCGGCTTCATCATCTGTGGTGCCACCTCAAAAATTATATCTGCACCTTTACGGATTACATCATTCAGCACCTGTTCCACATTATCTTCATTGACATCATTAACACAGATGGTCTTAATCTGATCCGGGAATGTCTCTTCCAGATAATTACGTCCAAGTTCATGTGCATAGATCCAGTCGGATGTCTCCGGTGACTTCGGGTACAAGAATGCCGCAGTAAATTTCCGGTTGGAAGTTGGAAGCAGATAGCTGAACAGGCTCTTTTTTTCCTGCACTGTAGTCGGATTCATCACAAGACCAACGCTCTGCTTCTCCGTCAGAACTACAAACTCATTCCAGCATTTCACAATATTTGTATTTAATTCTGCATCTGACATGGCAAGTGTTTCTTTATAACCATAAATATTGATAAATGCAGTCAGAGCATCTCCCACTGTGATTGGCAGCTTCTGACCACCTCGAAATTCATATGCCCTCGTAAAATGCAAAAGAAGGCTATTGAACTCCAGACGCGTATCGTCATCCCACCGCGTGGTACACCCGGTAAGCTCCAGCAATTCCTGTGCCAGTCCCAATTTTGAAAATTCAATATTAAACAGGCCTGTCACTTCATTAAATTTCATGTATTCATAATATACTTTGACCGCCTCGTCTTCAGAATACTTTGGAATTTTACGTGTCACATTTGCAACAATCGAATCTGCTTTATAATATTTTAAAACGCTGACTCTTTTGTTTCCTTCCACTACATAATAGCGGTTCATATATTCATAAGCGATAATCGGATCACGGATTCCTTCATTCACCTGGGCATCTGACAAATTTGCCCATTTAACTGCAAACTCCGTATCTTCTCCAAGAATCGGCATAAAATTCGATGCAAAGGAAAACGTACGCCCCATGGTAGAAGTACCTACAACGAAATCCAATGGTATCTGTATTAATCCCATATTCTGTTCTGTCCGGATATCCTCTCTTGAAAGAATATCATCCAAAACCGGAAGATATGGAAAACGTCCGCGATACACACAGGACTTATATTCTTTTTTACCAAGCTTTAAGGCTTCCTGATATTCTGTCTCTCCCATATTCTGTCTCCTTTAATTTATAAGCTTTTTAGTTTTTGCTGTTTCAATTTTATCATATCTGTGGTATGATACCAATGGTAATTGAAAAAAAACGAATATTTTCTTTCCTTATTGGTCGATATTTGCTATAATTACAGTTAGGAAATAGGTACTATGGAGGAAAGTATATGGAGAGTATTTCACTGGAACAGGCTGACATCATCGGCGAGATTGCAAATATCTGCACAGGTACTGCTGCTACCGCGCTAAGTATGATTATAAACCGGCCGACCAATATCACAACTCCCAATGTCGAAGTCTTAACAAAAGAAGATTTGCTTGGGGATGATGATACCATTCTTATCAAGGTTCCATACACAAAGGGATTGGATGGAACAAATTTGATGGTGCTTGACAGACATGATGCTTTAATTATTGCCAACCTTATGATGGGTGGCGACGGCACCAGCATTTCAAATATGCAGATAGATGGATTGACACTATCCGCGATTTCAGAGGCAATGAACCAGATGTGTGGTTCTATCGCAACTTCGATGGCATCCTTGTTGCGCCAGCCTACGGACATTGGTTTCCCACTAATCAATTGTACCGAACAGAAAACCTTTGAAATTCCAGAAGAGTTATGTAACGGAAATGATATTGTAAAAGTTTCATTCCGTTTGATTGTTGATGATCTTATCGACAGCAGACTGGTTCAGTTATATCCGGTCAGCATTGTAAAACAGATTTTAAAACAGGAGGAAATATAAATGGCAAAGATTTTAATCGTTGATGATGCAGCATTCATGCGTATGATGCTCAAAGATATCTTAACGAAAGGTGGATTTGAAATTGCAGGAGAAGCTGCTGATGGTGTAGAAGCAGTTGCAAAATACAATGAATTGAAACCAGATCTTGTAACACTTGATATCACAATGCCAAACAAAGATGGTATTCAGGCACTTAAGGAAATTAAAGCCGCTGACCCAAACGCTACTTGTGTTATGTGTTCCGCTATGGGACAGCAGTCCATGGTTATCGAAGCTATTCAGGCAGGCGCAAAGGACTTCATCGTAAAACCATTCCAGGCTGACCGTGTAATCGAATCTATCCGCAAAATTTTAGGTTAGAATACAAATACATAAAAAGAAAGTGTACATTCTGAACATAATGTCAGATGTACACTTTTTTGTTTCTTAATTATAACTGCTGTAATGTCTCGATGGCTTTCTCTTTTATGATTACCTCTCCGTGTTCCTCAATAAACGCTTTACGCTGCGCCCCTACCTGAATATCATCTGCATACTCATCTGTCAAAGCCGAAAGCCGCTTCACACTATCCTGATTTTCATTGGACAAATCCATAATCAGCATATAAGCATCCAGATATTTGTACAGCATATTGAAGGGAATCTTCTCCATTACAACAAGTTTTGCAAAACGCGTAAGAATATCCATACTGTGAAAAACAATCGTCACAAGAACTCTTGGCTGCTCACCATCCGCGCTCACCTGCGCTCCTGCTTCTCCCAGTTCTTTCCATTTCTGCTGCGGGATAGAATTCAAAAGTCCATTCACGATATCCTTTAAGTGTTCCATCATTTCATCAGATCCCGGATGTTCCGAAAAAGTGAGTGCCAGCGTATGATCGGACATAAAGTCCGCACGGACAGTTTTAATTCCCATGTCAAATTTCGTTTCAAAACGCTGCTCTGCCATATCAAAAATCTGATTCACAAATTCCTGTGTCCGTTCTCCGTTACTCATAATTTCTTCCATGGTATAGCCCATATCCAGAATTTCCTGTTCCGAAATCACACAGCGAATTGTATGTTTTCCGACTCTTGAAAATTGCATAGCCTCACCCTCTTTCTTCCTGTTTCATCTGTTTTACTTTCTGCCGAATACGCTGCAATGCATTGTCAATTGATTTCGGCGATTTCTTCATCAGCTGCGCAATCTGAATATAATTCTTTCCCTCCAGATAAAATGCCAGCACTTTATTCTCCATTTTACTCAACCGTCCATTCAGACGCTGCTTAAAATCTTCCCAGACTTCCTTTTCTATTACAAGCTGCTCCGGACTTTGTGACTGTCCAAGCAACGCATCCTCCACTTTCATTCCATCCTCGGACTCTCCGGTAGAAAAGGAAATATAAGTATTCAGTGGCTGATGCTTTTTGCGGTTTGATGCCTGAAGTGCAGAGTATAACTGACGGTTGATGCAAAGCTCCGCAAAGTGATAAAAGCTTGCTTCCCGTTCCTCCTGGTAATCACGGATTGCCTTAAAAAGCCCGACCATCCCTTCCTGAATGAGATCCTCGGTCTCGCCCCCCATCAGATACATGGCATTCGTGCGTTTCCGCACAAGAGGCTTATACTTTTCAAGAATATAATCCGTTACTTCATTTTCTCCCCGTCTTAATTTGGCAATCAGTTCCTCATCAGAAAATGCGTCGTAACACATCCGCTTCCCTTCCCAGATATTATCCTTTTTTCATACGCTGGCGTAAAATCTCATAAGCCAGTACTCCAGTTGCCACCGATGCATTCAGTGAATCAATATCACCTTTCATCGGAATGGATGCTACCATATCACAATTCTTTTTTACCAGCTGGCTGACACCTTCCCCTTCATTTCCAATCACAAGGCCAATCGGCCCGGTCAGATCCATGTCATACATGACGGTTCCATCCATGTCAGCACATACGAACCACATGCCTTTGTCCTTTAACTCCTTCATTGTATTGGAGATATTTGTCACTTTTGCAACCGGTGTATAATTGATTGCTCCCGCCGAAGTGCGGGCAACTGTCGGTGTCAGACCGACTGCACGGCGCTTTGGAATGATCACTCCATGCGCTCCCACCTGATTGGCGGTACGTAAAATTGCACCAAGATTGTGCGGGTCTTCAATCCCATCAAGAATAATGATAAACGGTGGTTCCCCTTTTGCTTCTGCTGCTGCAAGAATATCTTCCACTTCCGCATATTCATAGGCCGCAGATACCGCAATCACACCCTGGTGTTTTCCTGTCTCTGAAATCTGATCGAGACGTTCTTTTGCCACATAATTGATGATGGTGTCGTGCTTTCTCGCCTCTCTCGTGATGGAACGCACCGGTCCATCCTGACAGCCGTCGAGTACATACAATTTATCAATTGTCTTTCCGGAACGAAATGCCTCTAATACCGCATTGCGTCCCTCAATTTTGCTTTCTTCGTATCCCATGTATTTTTCCTTTTCTACCTGTTTTCTCTGCTTTCGTCACTGATAGATGTTCTATTTTTTGTCCGGCATTGACTATACGGACAATTTTAATCCATCGATTGCATTCTTTGTCAGTTCTACTGCACGCGCGAACTGATCCGTCAGATAAAGATAACCAATTACCGCCTCGAGCCCTGTAGCCTTACGGTAATCTGCCATCGTGGCATTCTTTGCCATCGTATAGGATTTTGCATTGCGGCCTCTGCGGTATATATCCGCTTCTTCCTGTGTCAGCTGCGGCTCTAAATACTCTATGATGAGTGCCTGCGTATGCGCCTTGACAATGCTGCTGGTCCGCTGATGCAGCTGGTTCGGCCGGGTATTTCCTTTTCCAACCACAACTGAGCGAATGATCAAATCAAAAATACAATCTCCAATATATGCAAGGGTGAGGGGAGAATATGTCCGGATGTCCACATCTGCAAGTTCAAATTGTTCCTTGATATATGCGTCAATTCCTTTTTCCATTAAACAAGCTCCCAAACAACCCCTTCACGGGTATCTTTAATTGCAACGCCCTTTGCTAAAAGTTCATCTCTGATGGCATCTGCCTTTGCAAAATCTTTCGCTTTCTTTGCAGCTGCACGCTCTTCAATTTTCTCGTTAATAAAAGTCTCCAGTTCCGCATCTACGGCAGTACCTGCTTCGAGAAGCTTTGCCCCTGCAGTTGTAAGATTGAGCGAAAGCACGCGGTCAAAATCATTCAGCAATGCAAGTTTCGTTGCATCATTGATATCGGCTTTTACAACGTCATAGACAACCGTAATTGCCATAGAAGTGTTCAGATCATTGCAAATCGCATCCTCAAATTTTGCTTTATATGCGTCAAATGCCTTCTGGTCAACTTCCCCTTCATTTTTAAATCCGGCAATCTTCTTTACCAGTTTCTCGTAGGCACTCTCTACGTTGTCCAGATTCTCATATGAGAATACAAGTGGCTTACGGTAATGTGACTGCAGACAAAACATACGGTATGCAATCGGATCGTATCCTTTTTCTTCGAGTAACGATACGGTAAGGAAATCGCCCTTGGATTTGCTCATTTTGCCGGACTGGTCATTCAGATGGTTCACATGGAACCAGTAATTGCACCATTTATGTCCAAGGTAAGACTCTGACTGTGCAATCTCATTGGTGTGATGTGGAAAGATGTTGTCCACACCGCCACAGTGAATATCCATATACTCGCCGAGATGTTTCATACTGATGCAGGAGCACTCGATGTGCCATCCCGGATATCCTACGCCCCATGGGCTATCCCACTTCAATGCCTGATCCTCAAATTTTGACTTGGTAAACCAGAGTACAAAGTCATTGACATTCCGCTTGTTCTCATCCGCCTCAACATCATCACGGACACCAACCTGAAGCTGTTCCTTCTCTACTGCGGAAGAAAATACAAAATAATCATCCAGCTTACTTGTATCGAAATATACGTTGCCCCCGGCAATATATGCGTATCCCTTCTCCAATAAGACTTCGATCATGTGAATAAATTCCGGAATACAATTGGTTGCCGGCTCTACGACATCCGGTCTCTTGATATTCAATTTCTTACAATCACTAAAGAATGCATCTGTGTAATACTTTGCCACTTCCATGACTGTCTTGTGCTCGCGCTTTGCGCCTTTGAGCATTTTGTCCTCACCAGTGTCTGCATCAGAAGATAAATGTCCGACATCTGTGATATTCATTACACGTTTTACATCATAACCGACATAGCGCAGTCCTTTTTCAAGCACATCTTCCATGATATAACTGCGAAGATTTCCAATGTGCGCAAAATGATATACGGTCGGTCCGCATGTATACATTGCAATCTTTCCATCCTCATGAGGAATGACTGTCTCAATCTGTCTTGTTAACGTATTGTAAAAGCGAAATTTATTCTCCATCTTTCCATCCTCTGTTTTCTAAATGTATTACTTATTATTTTACAATATTTCCGGTAAAAATCCTATATCTAATCCGTATTTTTTTCGGATATCTGCTCAAATTTCGCAGCAAACTGGGCAATTGCTTCCTGCATCTGCTTTGTCTGCCTGCGCCACTTGGCAATTTCTTCTTCCACCGGGTCCGGAAGATTCGTCTGATCCATATCTTCCTGTGGCAGTCTGACATCATTATGTTTTACCACCCGCCCCGGAACACCGACGACTGTCGCGTTATCCGGCACTTCTTTGATCACAACTGCACCCGCGCCGATTTTACTGTTATCGCCCACCTTAAAAGAGCCTAACACTTTCGCTCCTGCGGAGACCATCACGTTATTTCCAAGTGTTGGATGGCGCTTTCCCTGCTCCTTGCCGGTTCCTCCTAAAGTCACGCCCTGATAAAGTGTACAGTTATCCCCGATGATCGTTGTCTCCCCGATAATCACACCACTTCCGTGATCGATAAACAGGCCCTTTCCAATCTGCGCACCCGGATGAATTTCAATTCCGCTTTTTCTGGCTGCGCGCTGGGAAATCCACCGCGCCCAAAAATAGTGGCCTTTTTCATACAGCCGGTGCGCTCTCCGGTAGCTGAGCATCACACGAAAACTTGGATATAAAAACACTTCCATATTGGAATGTATCGCCGGATCTCTTTCCCGGATAATTGTAATCTCTTCTTTTACTGTTTTCCAAAAGCCCATATGCACTTCCCGCTTTTTCAAATCCTCTGTGATAGTTTATGCAAAAAGTAAATCTTTTGACAGTATTTCTCTTTTTATTTTCCGCGACTGCATCCGCTGCAACCACTGCAGCGGTCACCGCCACCCACTAGCATACTGCTTTCATAAAATCCGGTCAGCGAACAGATTGCATTGGCAGAAATACCTTCCTGTGCTCCGGTAAATCCCAGTCCTTCCTCTGTCGTGGCCTTAATATTTACCTGATTCTTCGCAATCCGAAGTGTGTCTGCTACATTCTGCTCCATCTGCTCAATATACGGACGAAGCTTCGGTTTCTGTGCAATCACAGTCGCATCAATGTTCTCGATCACATACCCTTCTTTTTCGATCAGCTCTCTGACATGTTCTAACAATTTCATGCTCGAAATTCCCGCATACTGTGGGTCTGTGTCCGGAAAATGTTTTCCGATATCTCCCAATGCCGCCGCGCCGAGTAACGCATCCATAATGGCATGCACCAGCACATCCGCATCGGAATGTCCCAAAAGTCCAAGCGTATGCGGTACGGTAACTCCGCCTAAGATCAGATCCCGTCCCTCTACCAGTTTGTGTACATCATATCCCATTCCTACACGCATTATTTCTCTCCTGTTATCTTTTATAAATTTAATTTTACTTATTGTTACCTTTTGAACCGTTATTATTATACAAAAAAGCAGGGCACAGCGCAAATCGCTACGATCTGTACTGTGCCCCTGTTATTTGCTTGTTATATTATGATATGAGGGTCAAAAGGTATTTTGCCCCTTATTTATGCAAGTGCTGCGGTAATGATTGCCATAGAATATACTTCGGAAGCGTTGCATCCACGAGACAAATCATTGATTGGTGCATTTAAGCCAAGAAGGATTGGTCCGTATGCTTCAAAGTTTCCAAGACGCTGTGCAATCTTGTAACCGATATTACCAGCATTGATATCCGGGAAAATAAAGGTGTTTGCATGTCCTGCAACTGCAGAATCCGGACATTTTGTGCGGGCAACTCTTGGAGATACTGCCGCATCGAACTGTAACTCACCTTCGATTGGAAGCTCCGGATATTTCTCATGTGCCTTGTGTGCTGCATTACGCATCTTATCTACATCCTCGCCTTTTCCGGATCCAAGTGTAGAGTAGCTTAAGAATGCAACCTTAGGGTCTACGCCGAAAATTTTTGCACATGCAGCGGACTCACCGGCGATCTCAACGAGTTCATCCTCTGTAGGATGAATATTGATTGCACAGTCAGACATTGCAAGTACTTCGTTCTCACCAGTTGCGGATGGACGAACCAGAATAAAGCATGAAGATACGATGGTATTGCCAGGCTTTGTTTTGATCAGCTGTAATGCCGGACGAACGGTGTCTGCTGTAGAATAAGTAGCTCCACCTAACAGAGAATCTGCAATCCCCATCTTTACAAGCATCGTTCCAAAATAGTTTGCCTGGGAAAGAATTCCTCTTGCCTGCTCCGGTGTCACACCTTTGCTTTTACGAAGTTCACAGAACAGCTCAACCATCTCTTCCATACGGTCAAAAGTCTTTGGATTGATAATCTCTGCACCACGGATGTTGAAGCCGCTCTCCTCAGCTGCTGCCTCAATCTCTGCCTCATCTCCAACAAGGATTGGGTGAAGGAAGTTGCTTGCCAGCAGACGGGAAGCTGCCTCTAAAATACGTGGATCACTACCCTCTGTAAATACGATTTTCTTTGGGTTTTTCTTCAAAATATCAATGAGTTGTCCAAAACCAAACATTTCAATTCTCCTTATCTATCTATCATTTAATTATTAGCTAAGGATTATTCTATACCCCTTGAATATGAAATTCAATGGATTTCGATGTTCTAAAATGAGAACATTTCTTACTTAAGTTCCGGCTTACTGCACTGCCTTAAATGCCTCATCAAGATCCTCAATAATATCGTCTACATTTTCTGTACCGATAGACAGACGGATAGTATTTGGCTTGATTCCCTGGTCTAAAAGTTCAGCCTCATTGCACTCAGAATGTGTTGTGCTTGCAGGATGAATTGCAAGAGACTTCACATCAGCTACATTTGCAAGAAGTGAGAACAGTTCAAGGTTATCGATGAATTCCTGTGCTTTTTCTGCACCACCTTTGATCTCGAATGTAAAGATAGAACCGCCACCATTCGGGAAATACTTCTTGTACAGTGCCTGCTGCTCCGGATCTTTTGAGATAGAAGGATGGTTTACCTTCTCTACGAGCGGCTGACTCTCTAAGTATTTTACTACCTTTAATGCATTCTCTACATGACGCTCTACACGAAGAGACAATGTCTCTAATCCCTGTAAGAAAATGAATGCATGTACTGGTGAAATTGTTGCACCTGTATCACGAAGTAAGATTGCACGAATATATGTTGCAAATGCTGCCGGAGCGCAATCTTTTGCGAAGCTTACTCCATGGTAAGATACGTTTGGCTCAGTTAACCATGGCCATTTGTCAGATGCTGTCCAATCAAATTTGCCACTGTCGATGATGACACCACCGATGGTTGTACCATGTCCACCAATAAACTTGGTTGCTGAATGAACAACGATATCAGCGCCATACTCAATTGGGCGAACCAGATATGGAGTTGCAAATGTGTTATCTACGATAAGCGGAATTCCGTGTGCATGAGCGATTCCTGCGATCTTCTCAATATCTACAACTTCAGAGTTTGGATTTCCAAGTGTCTCGATTTCGATTGCCTTGGTATTGTCCTTGATTGCTGCCTCAATCGCATCGTAATCAAATGGATCTACGAAAGTTGCTTCAATTCCATAATCTGGAAGTGTATGTGCCAGAAGGTTGTAAGTTCCACCATAGATATTCTTTGCTGCTACGATGTGATCTCCTGCATGTGCAACTGCCTGGAATGCATAAGTCAGTGCTGCTGCACCGGATCCAACAGCGAGTGCTGCCACGCCACCTTCAAGAGCTGCAATTCTCTGCTCGAAGATATCCTCTGTCGGGTTGGTCAAACGTCCGTAAATATTTCCTGCATCTCTTAATCCGAAACGGTCAGCTGCATGCTGGCTGTTGTGGAATACATAAGAAGATGTCAGATAAATCGGAACTGCTCTTGCGTCGGTAACAGGATCTGCACTTTCCTGTCCTACATGTAACTGTAATGTTTCAAATTTTAAATTTCTGTCTGCGTAATGTTTCTTTGCCATAATTATAATCTCCTTTTCCTGAAAGCTTTTTTCTGATTCCAAGTGGAGGACTTTTTAGATCCGTCCCTTAACTTGTTTAAATCATACCATTTCTATAGGAAAAGTGTTAGTTCTTTATTTTTATAGCTGGTTATAAGTTTTATTTATAACAGATTTATAATACGCTCCATTCCTTTTCCATCCCGATTATCTGCTGTAACATCGCAAATCTCGCGGTTTCGCTTCTCTGCATCCAAAGAAAGTATGCGCAGTGTTTTCTCCTCCACTGAAAAATCCGACTGCACAATATCTGCGATCATCTCTTCTTTGTCTTTTGCAATGTAAATAATAACGGTCGGAAAATGCCGTTTCATGGCAATTGCCCCACACATATCCAATGGCATCACTACAAATTTCCCTTCATCCAGCACGCTTTGGATATCTTCTTTCTTCGTTCCGTACTTTACTCCGGCATACATCGTCTGCTCAAAGAACTTCTGCTTTTTGAATTCTTCCTCGGTCAGATAATGATGCTTTTCGCTCTGCTTTGTACAGTATGTTTTCGGGCTTACAAAACGCTCGTCCATGCAGAGTCGCCGTGTGATCTCGCTTTTTCCGGAACCGGATGGTCCCACAAGGGCAAGTACGCAAGGCGTTTCAATTTGACTGACCTTCGATTGTGATGCATGTATAATCTGCTTTACGAGCGATACAAATTCCGGCAGTGTATTCACAGAAAGAAGTCCTGTCATCTTCCAGTTCCACGGCTTACGCATAAGTACCGGATACGTTGCCGGAGTCTCCAGCACATTATGGATTGCATCATCCAAGATAATGTCAAACTGCACCAGATTCTTGGCGTTTCCTAAAATAATATTCTCCGGCGGAAACTCCGGAAATGCAGACAGAATCTGTCTGGCCCGAATCCCCATAAAAGCCGGTGCCACTGCTGTAATAAAATACACATCTGCTATCTCTATCAGCTTGCGCACCGCTTTTTTATTTTTATCCGGCACATGCTGCTTCTCGTACAGCTTTTCATCACTGTAAAATTCTTTGATGATCGATGCGCGTCCTGGATTCTCCCAGGAAGTGATATCCTCCAGCCGAAGTGGGGGGGCTACATTGTATTTTTCATTTGCCATCTCGATTGCAATACTGTTGAATGGAGCTGTCACATCGTCCCAGTCGAGTCCAATTTTCGGTCGTAACATATGTCTGTCCTTTCCTATACAAAAATAAAGTGTGCGCATACATCAAAAAAGCTTGCGACACTTCGCAAGCTCATGTAGTAGCGAGGGAGAGACTCGAACTCTCAACCTCCCGGGTATGAACCGGACGCTCTAGCCAGTTGAGCCACCTCGCCATATTGAATTGTACCAGATTTCTCTGATAATGGGACCTACAGGGCTCGAACCTGTGACCCTCTGCTTGTAAGGCAGATGCTCTCCCAGCTGAGCTAAGATCCCATTTGTGTCGGTCGCTCTCGCAACCGACTTCGTTATTATATCTTGGACAAGAACAAATGTCAACAACTTTTTTTATTTTTTTGAAATAAGTTTTTGTTCCAAGTCATTTTTAGTACTACTTAAACATTTTGAACCCTAATTTGCCAGCAATCGCTCCACCAGTTTCACACACTCCGCTGCATCCTTAGAATATCCGTCAGCTCCAATCTCATCCGCAAAGCTCTGTGTAATGCAGGCCCCACCAATAATCACCTTGCTCTTGCAGCCTTTCGCTTTGCAGATTTCCACGACATCCTGCATACGCATCATTGTGGTTGTCATGAGTGCGGAAAGTCCGATGATGGCGGCATCTTCGCGTATTGCAGTATCAACAATATCTTCACAAGGGACATCCTTTCCCATATCGATGACATTGTATCCGTAATTTTTGAGCATGAGTACAACAAGATTCTTTCCGATATCATGAATATCGCCTTCTACTGTAGCAATCACAAGCGTCGGCATCTGTCCGGCATCCTCGCGGCGCTCTAGCATCGGCTCGAGGTAATCGATTGCTTTCTTCATCGTATTCGCACTGCCAATGAGCTGCGGAAGGAAATACTTTTTCTTATCAAAAAGAACACCTACTTCATTAATTGCCGCAATCAGATAATCATTGATAATCGCATCCGGCTTCACTCCTGCGTCCAGTGCTTTCTTTACTTCATCGAGAATCGTTCCTTTGCTTCCTTTGAGGACAGCTGTAAAAATCGGATGATCCTTGATTGCATCCGCACCGCTGCTCTCTTTTTGTCCGGTGCTTTCTGCAGGCGTCTTCTTAACCACAACAGTCTCATACTCTGCTTTCTGCTCTGCCAGACGGTTCATGCGCTCAATGTAACGGATGTCACTGTCCGGTCTGTGAAGAAGCATGTCCGAAGCAAAAGCAGCATTCATCAGAAGTTCCTGTGATGGGTTGGCGATTGCCATGGTCAGGCCTTCGCAGATTGCCATCGTCAGGAATGCTGTGTTGACATACATACGCTCCGGCAGTCCAAATGAAATATTGGACAGACCACAGATGGTTGGAAGCTTGCGCACATCCTTGCAGTATGCAATGGTCTCATAGCATTCTTTCGCAGCTTCCGGATTCGCTCCGATTGTGGCAACAAGGCCATCGACAACGATATCCTCATGTGCCATCCCCATCGCCATTGCCCTGTCATACACGGTCTCGATGATGTGCTTTTTTTCCTCTCCATCTTTTGGAAGTCCCTCATCCGATAACGGAAGAAGTACAAACATCGCGCCATACTTCTTTGCGATTGGAAGCATCTTCTCGATTTTCTCACTCTCCAAAGAAATTGAGTTGATGAGTGCACGTCCCGGATAAATGCGCAATGCTTCTTCCATAACATCAACATGACTGGTATCAATACAAAGTGGACAGTCCACCGTCGAAGACACTTCATAGATGACCTGCTTCATCATTTCTTTTTCATCAATACCATTCATTCCCATATTAATATCGAGAATGCGCGCGCCGTTCTCTTCCTGCGCCATTGCCATCTCACGAACCAGATCCAGCTTACCCTCGCGAAGTTCTGCCTGTAGCTTTTTCTTTCCAGTCGGGTTGATACGCTCGCCGACAACAATAAAACCGCCGTCCAATGTAATCTCCACATTCTGACGTTCCGATGTCAGTATTCTTCTGTGTGTGGCAAGCAGCTGATGCACCTGCATACCTCTGACCGCATCCGCCAGCGCCCGGATGTGCGCCTCTGTCGTTCCACAACATCCGCCAACAATAGATGCTCCTGCTTTTACCAGTATGGCACCTGCCTCAGCAAATTCTTCCGGTGTCATGCGATATACCGTTTTCTTGCCTTCGAGTTCCGGCAATCCTGCATTTGGCTTTGCAATCAACGGAACCGTTGAATACTCTGCCATCTTCTCTACGAGCGGCACCATCTCCATCGGTCCCGTCGAGCAGTTCACACCAATCGCATCCACGCCAAGTGACTGCAATACAACAACAGCAGTCTCCGGAGGGGTACCAAACAGCGTACGTCCATCCTCGTTATAAGTCAGTGTCACCATCACCGGGAGGTCACACACCTCACGGATTGCAAGTACAGCTGCACGGCACTCCTGCAGGCTCATCATCGTCTCTACCACAAAGAGATCCACCCCTGCATCCGCAAGAATACGCGCCTGTTCCTTATACACTTCTACCAGTTCCTCAAACATAAGCTCACCCATCGGGAAGAGCTGCTGTCCGGTCATTGTCATATCTCCGGCAACAAGCGCTTTGCCCTCCACTGCCTGCCTGGACAGTTTCACAAGCGTGCGGTTGATTTCTTCCAACCGGTTCTCAAGTCCATACTCCTCCAACTTAATGCGGTTTCCCGTAAAAGTCGGTGCATACACGATGTGCGATCCGGCTTCGATATACCGTCTCTGTAAATCAAGGATCACATCTGGATGTTCCATCACCCATGCTTCCGGGCAGACACCAATCGGCATCCCCGCTTCCATCAGGTTCGTGCCAGTCGCACCATCCAAAATAATCGGTCCTTTTTCTTTTATAAAATTGGCAAATTCTGTCTTCGTCATTTTTATTCCTCTTATTCTTTGAACATCAACATCAGACTTGAAGTTCTTTTCTTTTCTTTGATATAATATTCTAAATTATTATTTTTTACAAGTAATATCGAAAGAGGTTTTTATGAATGCTATAAAATTAATTGCACTTGATCTCGACGGCACACTGTTCAACAATCAGAGTCAGATCAGCGCACATAACATTGATACAATTAAAAAAGCGAATGAAGCCGGTACAACGGTTGTCATCTCGACCGGCCGTCCATACAGCGGACTTCCTTTCGAGCAGTTAAAAGGCTCCGGTATCCGTTTCGCCATCACGACCAACGGCAGTGCCATCTATGAAATCGAATCCGGAAAATGCCTGTTCGAAGAGGCGATGGATGAGGATATCATCCTTCCGATTCTGGATTTTCTGCTCACAAAAGATATTCATATGGATGCTTTTATCGGCGGAAAAGGATATACCCCTGTGCAGTGTGTGGCTGCCGGACAGAAACTGGCTAATCCACCGGCCTTGAAACACTACATTTTAAACACCCGTGTAAGAGTTGATAATCTTCCGCTGTTCATCCATGAGAATCAGCTGAAAGTGCAGAAAATGACCCTGAATTTCTATCCGGAAGGCGATGTCTTCAAAGACCGTGAAGAAGTACGCAAATACTTAGAAAGTAATCCGGCGGTCACAACGGTTTCCGGCGGATACAACAATCTCGAATTTACGCGGGCCGATGTCAATAAAGGTGTCGGTCTGCAAAAAATGGCACAGCTTCTTGACATTCCGGTCGCTCAGACGATGGCTGTGGGTGATACCGAAAATGATCTCGCCATCATCCGTGCCGCCGGGGTCGGTGTTGCCATGGGAAATGCAACTGCTGCCGTCAAAAGTGCTGCGGATTATATCACGACCAGCAACGATGAAGACGGCGTTGCAGCCGCAATCGCCCATTTTCTATGCCTTGCGTAAAATTTCCACACATTTTTTCAGAGCCTCTATGGTCTGATCTACTTCCTGCCGGCTGGAAGCACGCCCCATCGTAAAACGGATGCTTCCGGCCGCATAATCTTCCGGCACATGAATAGCTTCAATGACATGGGAAATTCTTGTCTGCCCAGTATTGCAGGCAGATCCTGCAGATGCGCAGATTCCCTCCTCCTCCATCAACACCAATAAAGCAGTCGCGTCCACCCCCCGAATGCTGAAATTAACATTTCCCGGCAGTCTCTGGTACCGGTGGCCATTCAGCCTTGTATCCGCAATCTCATGCAGCACCCGCTCCACAAAATAGTTGCGCAGACGAATCAGCCGCGGTCTTGTATAGCGCATTTCCTGCACAGCGATATCCAAAGCCTCCGCCATGCCCACAATTCCCGCCACGTTTTCTGTGCCTGCGCGTTTTCCACGCTCCTGACTTCCTCCATGAATAAATGAAGGAAGGTTCTCATCTTTTCGCACATAAAGAAATCCCACGCCTTTCGGTCCATGAAATTTATGCGCGCTGGCGCTGAGATAATCGACCGGAAGCTGCGCTAACGACAACGGAATCTGTCCTACCGCCTGCACAGCATCGGTATGAAAATCCACACCTTTGCTTTTTGCGATTGCACCAAGTTCCGTGATCGGTTCTATGGTTCCGATTTCGTTATTTCCTGTCATAATGGATACGAGCGTTGTATCTGCTTTTATTGCATCTTTCAATTCTTTCGGATCTACCACGCCGTAATCGTCCACCGGCAGATAAGTCACATCATACCCCAGACTCTCCAGATATTCACAGGAGCGCAGTATTGCATGGTGCTCAATCTGACTCGTAATAATATGCTTTCCCTGCTCCTTTTTTGCCCCCGCCACATTTTTTACCACCCAGTTATCCGATTCGCTTCCTCCCGATGTAAAAAAAATTTCCTCGGGATGTGCATCCAGCCGGTATGCGATTTTTTCTCTTGCGTCTTCCATTGCTTTCTGTGCCCTCTGCCCCATCCCATACGCTGTAGATGCATTGCCATATTCGTCCATGAGATAGGGGTCCATCGCTTTGCGCACCTGCGGAAGCATATCCGTGGTGGCCGCATGATCCATATAAATTTTACAACTCATATTCCTTCCCCTTCTTTCATACGATAGTTACTAAGTTTTTACCTTGGAGTTTCCTTTGACTTTATCCCGTTTTACCAAAAATCCACTTATCACCGGCACTCTCCTCATGACCGCGGCCGGTATAATCAGCCGCATCATAGGTTTCTTCTATAGAATATTCCTCTCGCGCGCAATTGGTGCAGAGGCTCTGGGAATCTATCAGCTGATTGCCCCGGTTTTTTCCATGTGCTTTGCACTGACAGCCTCCGCCATCCAGACTTCCATCTCCAAATTTGTAGGAGACTCCATCGGCAAATGTCAGGGCGACTCCTGCGGGGAAAAACGCGCCCGTACCTATCTGATAATCGGACTTATTCTCTCCTGCACACTTTCTATCATGGTCGGTGCTTTTATTCATTGCAATGCCAACTGGCTATCCTTGCATCTGCTCGGAGAATCCCGCTGTGCACCGTTACTCGTCATGCTCACGTACAGCCTGCTCCCAAGCTGTATCCATGCCTGTATCAACGGATATTACTATGGAAAGAAAAAAGCATTCATCCCCTCACTTTGTCAGATTATCGAACAGTTTGCCCGCGTGGGAAGTGTCTATCTGATCTATGAAGTCGTATCCGATAAAGGGCTTCCCCTGACCGCCGCCCATGCCATAGCCGGACTCGTCATCGGTGAATTTGCCGGATTGCTTGTCTGCTCCCTTGCTATTTTTTCAGAGAAAAAGCTTCCTTCTGGTTCCTTCCGGAGTATGCGCCCGTGCTTACGTGAAATGACAACGCTGATGTTTTCCATGATTTTTCCGCTCACCTTAAACCGTGTTTCTGTGGCATTATCCGCCAGCCTGGAAAATCTTCTGATTCCTCAAAAGCTTCAGGTCTATGGCTACACCGCCAGCGATGCATTAAGCATCTATGGTATTCTCACCGGAATGACCATGTCCATCATTTTATTTCCATGTGTGCTGACCAATTCCTTCTCTGTGCTGCTTCTGCCCGCGATCTCGGAGGCCAAGGGAAAAAATCAGACGCGCCAGATACAGACTGCAACAAAAAAAGCACTCCTTTACGGACTGCTTCTCGGTCTCTTATTCACGTTTTTCTTTTTATGCACCGGTAACTGGATTGGAAACCATCTTTTCCACAATGCACTGTCCGGAACATTCATCTGCAAGCTTTCGTGGCTGTGTCCGCTGCTGTATATTACCAGCCTTCTCGGAAGTATTCTTCACGGACTTGGAAAGGCGCAGCAGGTGCTTTTTGTCAATCTTCTCGCCTGCGGCATCCGTATCAGTATGATCTGGTTTCTTGTTCCGGTGTATGGAATCGGAGCTTATCTTTGGGGACTTCTTCTGTCACAGGTATTTGCGACAATTGCCAGCGTGCTTGTATTAAAGGAGTACTTATAAACGATTGCGTATCCATCATAAAACCGATAAAATAAAAAAGCTCGCAAATGCTTACGCATTGCGAGCTTTTAAATTCATGTATAAAAGATTATACACGAGACAGATACTCACCTGTTCTTGTATCAATCTTGATTACGTCATCCTGCTCTACGAACAGAGGTACGTATACAACTGCACCAGTCTCTACCGTAGCTGGCTTTGTTGCACCTGTAGCTGTATCACCCTTGAATCCTGGCTCAGTCTCTGTAATCTGAAGCTCAACGAAAAGAGGTGGCTCAACTGCAAATACATTTCCCTTATGAGAACAAATCTTAACCATCTCGTTCTCCTTAACAAACTTCAGTGCATCACCAACACTGTCCTTTGTTAAATCGATCTGGTCGTATGTCTCTACATCCATGAAATGATAGAAATCATCATCTGCGTACAGATACTGCATATCTCTACGATCAATGTGAGCAGTAGGGCACTTCTCAGTTGGACGGAATGTCTTCTCTACCACACCACCACTGACGATATTCTTTAACTTTGTTCTAACGAATGCTGCACCCTTACCTGGTTTAACATGCTGAAATTCAATAATCTGATAAATATTACCTTCAAGCTCGATGGTAACACCGTTTCTGAAATCTCCTGCTGAAATCATTCGATCTTCCTCCTTAAATTACGAGTAAAAACTCTCTCGATTAACAATTTTACTATAAATTGGAATACTTTTCAAGACTAAATTCTTACAAAGCCCTATTTCTCGCGGTTTTTCTTTTCGATATCTGCAAACATTGCAACTCTTGTCGCATGTCTTCCGCCTAAGAACTCTGCCTCAAGGTAAGAACGAACAATATCTTTTGCCAGTTCCACACCGACAATACGTGCACCAAAAGCAATGATGTTTGCATCATTGTGTTCCTTAACCAGATGCGCAGTTGTCACATCTGAACAGACAGCGGCGCGAACACCGTTAACTTTGTTTGCTGCAATAGAAATACCAACACCGGTACCGCAGATCAGTACTGCACAATCTACCTCTTTATCTGCAACAGCGCGTCCGACACGCTCTCCGATCTCCGGATAATTGCAGCTTTCGGTTGTATCTACACCATAATTTACAACTTCGTGTCCCATGCTCTCAATGAATTCTTTGATCTGCATCTTCATCTCTACTGCTGCATGGTCATTACCTATTCCGATTTTCATGAAAATCTCCTTCCCTCTTTTGAATATCAGTCCATATCCACATTCCATTTATTTTATCGCATCAGCATACTTTCGTCAAATAAAAAACGGCAAGCTGGGTTCTGTCACGCAAAGAAAGTTTCTCAAGGATCTGGCTGATATAGTTACGCACGGTTCCCTCACTTAAGAAAAGTTCCTCGGCAATCTCCCGGTTGCTTTTCCCTGCGCCCACGAGCGCAATGATCTCCTGTTCCTTTTCTCCAATATCATACCCTCTATAATCAAAGCTATTCTTTGTCTGCATCAAAACCGGAAGTTTGTTTACCACTTCACCACCAAATACGCTCTGTCCCTGTTCCACCGCCAAAAGCGCCGGAAGCAGTCCTTCAAAATCCTGTTTGAGAATGTATCCTTTTGCACCTAAATTCAATGCTTTTATGATATATTCATCGTCCGAAAATGTTGTGAGAAACAAAATTTTGGCTGCCGGATCTTTTTCGAGGATCTGTTCTGCCGCTTCTAATCCACTCATCTCTTTCATCTGAATATCTAAAAGCAGCACATCCGGATGCTCACTCTCATATAATGCAACCGCATCTTTTCCATCATTCCCGGTGGCAGCGACGGACACCTGCGAATCGGATTCGAGTATGGTTTTCAATGAGATTGCAACCAGCTGGTCATCATCTACAACTACAACTTTCATAGTATCTCCCTTTTCTTCTTCCTATATTTCTTTTGGTATCGATAATAAAATGCGGAATCCGTGATCTGCAAAAAAAGAAATCGTTCCATGCAGTGCTTCCACACGATCCCTCATATTTGCAAGCCCAATGCCGCCTTTCCCTTCTGTGACTGCATCCGGCACATGCGCGCCGCTTCCATTGTCCTCCACCGACATCTGGTAAAAGCCTGGATGTTCACACAGAAATATCGTAACGGCCGAGGCATTACTGTGACGCACAACATTCGCCATCGCTTCCTTCGCAATTGCCACAAAACAATACTTGACGCTGCGCGGAATATCCGCGGACATATCATAATGTAGCTTCATTTCATACTTTTCTTCAAATTCTTTGCAGATATCCAAAAGCGCCTGATGCAGATCCAATGATTCATTGTGCAGGTCATGCACGCTCTCGCGGATATTATTCATCGCCTCTCCCAATGTATCATTCACCTGCAAAAGCTGGCTGTGCAGAGGTTCTTCCTTATGGATCGTCTGTAATGCTCCCATCTGCAAAATGGCCCGCGACAATATATGTCCCACGTTGTCATGAATCTCCCGCGCAATCCGGTTTCGCTCCTGCAACGTCGCAAGATGGATTTCATAATCCTGTTTTTCCATCAGTTCCTGTTGACGCTTCTGCATCACAAGCCGCAGTTCTGTGGAACTGTCCTTCAAATAAATATAGTCATCTTTCTGCTTCAGATAAGCTCTCGTCCGGTATGCGAAAAATCCTGCAAATGCCATGGCAAATATCCACAGCAGCATCGGTAATGTCGCGTTTTTTCCACTGTGCCATACATATAATTCATGCAGGACACCCACGGCAACCACCAGACTCTTCTCACAGATATATTGTTTCTGTTTTCCCATCACTATATCATAACATGCCAACGGCAAAAAGCAGAAAAGTGCCGGCATCCAAAATCCTGCTGCCACCATAACGACTGCAATGACCAGATGCATAGTCTCACTTTCCAGATAATTAAACAGCGCAAGAATAATCAACGCCACAAGTGCCACGATCACCGGACATACCCAGCCGGTTGTCCCTGCCAAAAGAAACAGCCCAAGCAGATATAAAATTCCATTGTCGATCAATCGTTCCATATCAATTCCTTTGATTCCAAATTTTTATGCCGTCTGTTTCAGTATAAAGAAATTTATGACAAATGTCATCTCCTTTTCCTGACATCCGCCACTTCTGTTTGTTATTTTTCTTTGCTATCATAACATTACAATCAAAAATGTATGAACCATCTACAGGAGGACTTTATGGAAACTGTCGTAAAAATTGAAAATCTGGTCAAGCGCTACAAAGAACTGGTTGCACTCGATCATTTGAATTTAAAGATACAGGAAGGAGAAATCTTCGGACTCCTTGGGCCGAACGGTTCCGGAAAAACCACAACCATCAATTGTCTGCTCTCTCTATTGTCTTACGACAAAGGTGAGATTGAGATTTTCGGACAGCCGATGCGCCCGGACAATTATGACATAAAACGCCAGATTGGTGTGGTCATGCAGAATGTTGCAGTATTTGAAGAGCTGACCGTAAAAGAGAACATTGACTGCTTTTGCAGTCTGTATGTAAAAGATGCCAATACCCGCAAACGTTATGTGGAAGAAGCCATCGCTTTTGTCGGACTCGAAGATTTCGTAAATTTCTATCCAAAGAAACTTTCCGGTGGACTGTTGCGACGCTTAAACATTGCCTGCGGCATTGCGCACAAGCCAAAGCTTATCATTCTCGACGAGCCTACCGTAGCGGTCGATCCACAGAGCCGTAACAAAATCCTTGAAGGCATCGTGCAGCTCAACCGTGAAGGCGCAACAATCATCTACACTTCCCATTATATGGAGGAAGTCGAACAGATCTGCACAAGAATCGCCATCATGGACAAAGGCAAAAATATCGCACTGGGAACAAAAGAAGAACTGATCAAACTGATCAAAAAAAGCGAGATCATCACCATGGAACTTGTGGATCTGCCAAAAGAAGATCTTGCACATATCCATACACTGCCACATGTATATCAGGCCGATTACAAAGATCACACACTTACGGTTCTGTGCGACGGTGGCAAACACAATCTCGTGCGGATTCTTGATTATCTGCAGGAAAAAGACCTGTCCATCGGTCATGTATACTCGCAGCTTCCAACCTTAAATGATGTTTTTCTGGAAATTACCGGAAAAGCACTGCGCGATTAGGAGGTACGATATGTTCACAACATTTAAATATACCATTTTGCGGCTGGTACGAAACAAAGCCAATCTGTTCTGGATTCTGGTCTTTCCGATCGTACTCGGCTGCCTGTTCAAAGTGGCTTTTTCCAATATCTCGGCAAGTGAAAGCTTTCACACGATTCCCGTTGCAGTGGTAAGCGATGAAAGCACGAATTCCCAGGCATTCTCCACAATGATCGACCAGCTCTCTTCCGACGATAAAGATGCGATGCTGAATGTCACTTACTGTGATAAGAAAAAAGCTGTAAAACTGTTGGAGCAGAAAAAAATAGACGGCATTTTCTACGCTTCCGATGATGTAACACTTTCCGTCAATGCTGACGCTTCGGATTCTTCGATCAACCAGAGTATCCTGCAGGTACTGCTGACACAGTACGATGTCAACAAAGATCTGGTTGTCAGAACTTTGCAGAAGCAACCGGAAAAGTTACAGGAACTGACCGATTCCATGTATGAATCTATTGCACCACGAAAAGAAGTTTCCCTGACGAGCGACAACACGGATACCTACGATCAGTATTTCTATAACCTGATCGCCATGGCGTGCCTTTATACTGCCTTGGGCGGTATCCATCTCGCGATCGGAAACGCAGCCAATCTGTCGGATCTGGCTGCAAGGAAAACCATTTCTCCTACGACAAAACTGGCATCGATTACCGGAGAACTGGCTGCCTATATTCTGTTTGAGTTTTTGTTAAATCTGCTGGCTTTTGTATTTATTGTAAAAGTTCTTGGCATTCACATGGCGCAGCGGCCACTGCTTGCCATACTGACCATTCTCGTAAGTACCGCCTGCAGCATTTCATTTGGTATGTTTCTTGGCTGCATCGGACCGAAATCCGAGGGTGGAAAAACAGCCATGATGTTTGCCACTGTAATGCCCTGCTGTTTCTTAAGCGGTCTGATGATGGGAACGATGCGCATGATCGTAGAACAGCATATTCCATGGCTCAACCGCATCAATCCGGCAGCTTTGATTTCGGATTGCTTTTATACACTGAATAATTATGATCATTTACAGCGATTTACTACAGATATTGTCACACTAGTTATTATGGCGGTCATTTTCTGTGGTATCTCCTGTCTGGTAACAAGGAGGAAAACCTATGCAAGTCTGTAAGACCTTCGCCCGGGTGGCAAAGAAAAATTTACCGAATACGTTCATATACTTTGTTGTTTTCATGGTGATTCTGATTGCCATGAGTGCCAACGCATCCTCAACGAACGGAAAGCAGTTTCAGGTGTCCTCTGTCAATCTGTGCATCTTCGACGAGGACCATTCAACGGCAAGCACCGCATTGTCCGACTATCTTTCCTCGCTGCACCACATTGTCTCTTTGGACTCTTCCGACCGGGACACATTGCAGGATAATATGTACTATTATCAGATTGACTATGTACTGACGATCCCGAAAGATTTTGAGCAGAATCTGACCTCGCAGTCCATAGAGAATCTGGTCGAGACAAGCAAACGAAAAGACAGCTGCAGCGGTTACTTCGTTGACCGACAGATTGACAATTATATCCAGGCACTCGTGCTCTACATGAAAAGCGGTGCATCCATTTCAGATGCCATTGCATCAACCAATACATCACTGGCTGCTGTTCCTGAAGTAGAGACAGTAAGTTTCAGTAACACAGAAAAAAGCGGAAATGATATGATGTACTATTTCTTCCAGTACTTCCCATATGTGATTCTGATGATGCTTCTGGGAGGTCTGTCCCCGGTACTGATGGCATTCCGCAAGCCTCTGATGAAAGCGCGCCTGTCCTGTGGTGCGCTCCCACAGTCCCGTATCAGCGCCCAGCTTGGATTTGGCTGCCTCATTTACGTATTCCTGTGGTGGCTTGGATTTCTTGCAATCGCAACCGTCCTTTATGGACCGGCACAGCTTTTTTCGCGCAGCGGACTTTTCTGTATTTTAAACAGTGCTGTATATCTGCTGATTGCGACCGCAATTGCTTTGTTGCTCGGTTCCTTCCCGATGGATTTTAACATCATCAATATGATTGCAAATATTCTCGGACTTGGCACGAGTTTCCTGTGCGGCATCTTTGTACCGCAGGCATATTTAGGGGAAAAGGTACTGACCGTCGGACGTTTCCTGCCGGCCTACTGGTATGTGCGGATCACGAATATGTTCGCTTCCTATTCGGATGATATGTACAAATCGCAGGATTACTGGATGTGCATTGGAATACAGATGCTTTTCTTTGCAGCAATCTTCGCCGTGTATCTTTGTGTGGACCGTCAGAAAAAGCACCAACAACTATAAAGTAAACGACAAAAAGCAGATGCAATTCGTCTTACAACGGATCACATCTGCTTTTTATTCGTTATTCTTTTTTCTTGCTGACGGATACTTCGGTTTCACCAGTTTCCGGTGCAGCCGGTAGAACAGAAGCACAATCGCTTCCAGTCGCCGCTTCAACACGATCTGGATTTCTTCCTTCGGATAAATCGGCTTGACAAGTATCGTGCGGATTCCCGCCAGATTTGCACCACACACATCCGTAAAAATCTGATCTCCTACAAATATCGTGTTGCCGGTATCCGTACCGAGTTGCTCCATCGCCTTACGATAACCGGACGGTTTCGGTTTCCCTGCTTTGTAAATATAATTCACATGTACGGCATCATTGAACATCTTTACGCGGGGCTCCTTGTTGTTCGAAAGTAACATACACCGGAATCCCAGTTCTTTTAAATGCGTAAACAAAGAAATCGCCCGCTCATCAGCAGGCGCGCCATGGGGTACTAACGTATTATCAATATCAAAGATGACACCGCGATATCCCTGCTTATATAATTGATCAAAATCAATACTGTACGTAGAATCCAGATATTCATCCGGATAAAGAAATGCGCACATAATTTATATCCTTCCTATCGTCTGTTATAAAGTAAAACTCTCTTCCCTGCGGATCATACGCTCCAACGGATCAATCGTCATCTTTGCCGTAACGCTGTCCTTGTCCCCCACAAAGAACTGATACTGCTGCAGTACCTGATCCTTATCCAAATCTGAGATTGCTTTCTGCATGTCGAGACTTGCAAGATCACTGTCTTTGCCTTTTAACTCATAAGTCTCATCGGAACGATAATTCTGTGCATAATCGAACGCAGTAAAATTCTGTTCCGGTGCCGGCGTCTGTATCGCAGCACTCTGTGTCTCTGTAGATACTTCTTCTGCCTCCACAGAGGATGCTTCCTGCGTCGCTGCAATCTGTTCTGCTCGAAGCTCGTTTGCCTTTATGGAATTGTATTCATAAAACCCTGCATACGGACGAATACCTGATATGGTCATAACCCCTGTCCAATCCCCATTCATTTATAGTTACAATTTTATACAAACATTTTTTTCAGCTCATTCATAAATGTGTTCACATCTTTGAATTCGCGATATACCGATGCGAATCTGACATATGCAACCGCATCCAAATCTTTTAATTTATCCATGAGAATCTCACCGATCAACGAACTCGGTACCTCTTTCTCCTCACGGTTAAAAATCTCTGTCTCCACATCGTCAACAATTTTTGTAATCTGTTCTGCAGATATCGGGCGCTTATGACATGCTAAAAGCACACCTTTTTCGATTTTTGTCCGATCATATTGTTCACGGTTGTTATCTTTTTTGATTATGATAAGAGGAATCGTCTCAACCTTCTCATAAGTCGTAAACCGCTTTCCACAATCATCACAAAGTCTGCGGCGGCGAATCGAATTATTATCATCCGCTGGTCTCGAGTCAATGACTCTTGTATTCTCACTGCTGCAAAATGGACATTTCATCGAAGCTTCCTCCTCCGCATCAATCTATAAAAAAGTATAACTTTCTGCCTTTTTCTTGTCAACAAAAAGCCTTTATATCTTATGTTTCATTTCCTTTTCATCAAAGTCTACAAGTATTATATCGGGTCCAATTCGAATAACTTTACACCATGGGACAAAAAATTCGCTATCTTTGCAAAATAGTCCAAAATATTTTCCTGGTCCCGGGATAATAAGTGCTTTTACTTTCCCACATTCTTTATCAATATCCAGATCCCGGACATTGCCAAGGCACCTGCAGTCATTGACACTGATCACTTCTTTTTCACATAAATCCGAAAAGCGCATAGAATCCATCCCTCCATATGGAGCATCTGATGTATTCTATGCGCCTTTGCATTTTTTATTCGTACTATTGTAAATTCTATACGTTAAATCGGAACAAAATTACATCGCCGTCTTTGACAACATAATCTTTTCCTTCCATACCAACGATACCTTTTTCTCTCGCTGCAGAAAGGCTTCCGTTATCCAAAAGATCCTGATAATTGACAACCTCTGCCTTGATAAATCCACGTTCAAAATCGGTATGAATCTTTCCTGCAGCCTGTGGTGCCTTGGTGCCTTCTTTGATTGTCCATGCACGGCACTCATCCTCTCCTGCGGTCAGGAAACTGATAAGCCCCAGTAATTTGTAACTTGCCGCAACAAGTTTATCCAGTCCGCTGGATACAACGCCAAGATCATCCAGATATTCCTGCTTCTCCTCATCAGAAAGTTCTGCAAGTTCCTGCTCAATCTGTGCACAGATTACGAATACTTCTGCGCCCTCTTCCTTTGCCATCTCACGGACTTTTGCCACATGCGGATTGCCTGCTCCATCATCTGCGAGATCATCCTCAGACACGTTTGCAGCATAGATGGTAGGCTTTGCAGTCAGAAGATTGTAACCCTTGAACCAGATCTGTGCATCGTCATCATCCGGCACTTCAAATGTTCTTGCCATCTTGCCATCCTCAAGATGTGCCTTGATAGCCTCTACCAGTTCCAGTTCCTTTGCAAGTGTCTTATCCATTCTTGCCTGTTTTGCAATCTTTGCAATTCTCCGATCAAGAATCTCCACATCAGAAAAGATCAGCTCAAGGTTGATTGTCTCGATATCACGCGCCGGATCAACAGATCCATCGACGTGGATGATATTGGTATCCTCGAAACAACGTACCACATGCACGATTGCATCTACCTCACGGATGTTGGCAAGAAACTGGTTACCAAGTCCTTCTCCTTTGCTGGCACCCTTTACGAGTCCAGCGATATCTACGAATTCGATGGTCGCAGGTGTCACCTTCTTTGTATGATAAAGCTCACCGAGCTTTACAATTCTCTCATCCGGAACAGATACGATACCCACGTTCGGGTCGATTGTTGCAAATGGATAGTTGGCAGATAACGCGCCTGCCTTGGTCAGTGAATTAAATAATGTGCTTTTTCCCACGTTTGGGAGTCCGACAATGCCAAGTTTCATAATATATATTTCTCCTTTGAAAAGTATTGTACCTGATTAACGCAACATATAGTGTACCACATGAAAGCAAAATTGTACATTTCTTTCATGACATGAATTACGTTTTTTTTACTATAATCAAGACCTTATTTGTGAGTTTTTGATTGGAAAGTAACTGTAAAATGAAATGCATACTTATGATTAATTTCGCTTCTATATGGAATACATATAAAATTATCGGGAGTTTGACAGTTGAATATTAAAAAAAGTTATCGCAGGTCGCATAAAACCTGCATTTTTTATGTCAAATTTTCCGTTTTAGTGTGTACTTGTTTGTAATAGTGTGGTATACTTAAAAGAAAAAGGATTTTGTGTTATGTATATTGCAATTACAGGTAGCAAAAATAATAAAGATGTTTACATTTATCAATCATTCCGAAAAAAGGACGGAAAATCTTCATCTCGCATCTATAAGAAGCTCGGAAAATACAATACTTTGCTGGAACAGTTTGATGGTGACGAGGAAAAACTTATGGCTTGGGCGAAAAGCGAAGCTGCCAAAGAAACCGAACTCTACAATGAGCGTACGGGGAAAGTGACGGTTGAATTCTCTCAAGCTGCCTGTATTCCTATGAACGAGGCGCGTTCTTTTCATGCCGGTTATCTGTTCCTTCAACAATTATGTACGGAGCTTCGCCTTGATAACATCTGCCGTGTGATTAAAGGACGCCATAAATTTAAGTATGATTTTCATGCGATTCTTACTGATCTCGTTTACGCAAGGGTTCTCTCTCCTTCAAGTAAACTCAGCAGTTATAACTTTTGCAAAACACTTCTTGAGCCACCAAAGTATGAGATTCAGGATGTTTACAGAGCTTTATCTGTGATCGCGGAAGAGTCGGATTTTATCCAAAGTGAACTATACAAAAACTCAAACTTCATCCATCCAAGAAATCAGAAGATACTTTACTATGACTGTACGAATTATTACTTTGAGATTGAGGAAGAAAGCGGTTTGAAGCACTATGGAAAAAGCAAAGAGAACCGCCCAAATCCGATTGTTGGTATGGGGCTGTTTATGGATGCTGATGGCATTCCACTTGCATTTGATATTTTTCCTGGTAATCAAAACGAGCAAACAACGCTTAAGCCTCTGGAGAAGAAAATCATAAAAGATTTTAACTGCGGTGAATTTATTTTCTGTTCAGATGCCGGTCTTGGAAGTGCCAATAACCGAGCGTTTAACAGCATCGGGAATCGAGCTTATGTCATCACACATTCCCTTAAAAAGATGAAGCAGGAAGACCGTGATATTGCCCTGAATCCAACGCAGTTCAGAAAAGTTGGTTCGACAGATTTTATAGATATCAGAACTTTGGACGAAACCGATGAAGAAGTTTTTAACTCCATTTATTACAAGGAAGTTCCTGTTGTTACCGGAGATTTAGATGAAACATTAATTGTTACATACTCACCGAAATATAAAGCTTATCAGCAAAGAATTCGGTCACGTCAAATCGAGCGTGCAGAGATGATTATTAACTCTCCTTGCAAAAAACGAAAAGGCAAAAATCAAAATGATCCAATGCGTTTTGTGAAAAATACTGCCGTAACAAACGATGGTGAGATTGCAGAAAAGAACGTATATGAAATCGACGCGGAACAGATATCCAAAGAAGAACTTTACGATGGTTTCTATGCGGTTATGACAAATCTGGAGGGAAATATCGAAGAAATCATAAGGATTAACAAGCAACGCTGGGAAATTGAAGAAAACTTCAGAATCATGAAAACAGAATTCGAAGCCAGACCTGTTTATGTTAGAAGAGATGACCGAATCAAAGCGCATTTCATGACCTGTTACATCAGCCTTCTTCTCTACCGTCTGTTAGAGAAGAAAATAGTAAATAGCTATACAACAGAGCCGATCATCGAGACCTTACGCTCTATGAAAATGACACTGTTAAATACTGCTAATGGCTATGTTCCGTCCTACACACGAACCGAAATAACAGACTCTTTACACAAAACGTTTGGTTTTCGGACAGACTATGAATTTATCAAAAAATCTACGATGCGAAGCATCATCAAGCAAACAAAAGAAATAAATTTACCATAGTCTAAAAAATATAGCACAATAGCACATATCGCTACGAAACAAAAAACGGCTGCAAGCCTTGATTTTACTGGCTTAACAACCGTTTTTTCTTTTCCCAACTGTCAAAGATGAGAGTGTACCACATGAAAGCAAAATTGTACATTTCTTTCATGACATGAATTACGTTTTTTTTACTATAATCAAGACCTTATTTGTGAGTTTTTGATTGGAAAGTAACTGTAAAATGAAATGCATACTTATGATTAATTTCGCTTCTATATGGAATACATATAAAATTATCTGCATCATCATAAATAAAAACCGCTCAGACATTTCACAGTCTGAGCGGTTTCCTATCAGGAGATTTTATCTCCTTTCAACCATTAGATTCCGGTCACAATGTTGGACCACTTAGTGTAATACTTCTTACCACCAATTACCTTATAACCTCTAACCTTATAATAATATGTCTTTCCTGTCTTGGAGGTTTTACGGCTATCTGTGTATTTCATAACAGAAGCATTCTCAGTTGTATAAACTTTTGTATATTTACCCTTCTTTGAAGTTGCACAATACACTTCATATCCATCCACCTGATTTGTTTTTGTCTTCTTCCATGTAAACTTAACGGTTTTTGAGGATGCTTTTGCTGTCAATGTCACTCCAGTCTTCTTCACACCGTTTATCTCTTTAAGCTGCTTTGCATATGCATTCACGACTGTCTTCTTAGCAAGTGCATAAACAGAGAAATGGTTGGTTTCGAAACAGTAGTACTTCGTCTCGATTACTTTTCCATTCTTGTCGGTTGTCTTCTCTGTTACCATCCTGCCGTCTTTGAATCTCTGGATTGTACCATCATTTGCAATATAGATTGCCTCAATTTTGCTATTTACAAGAGACTTTGGTATTTCAAGTTTCATCTGGACAGTTCCGTCACCGAAATCCGAAATCTTCTCATCTCCCGCATACAGTTCTACAGAAACAACATAAGCCTTGGTTCCGACAATCTTGCGGTAATCCTTTGTCTTTTCTTTCTTGAAGCTGAGAGTAATCTGGTTCTGTCCATCACTCTGTTCTGATACCACTTGTAAAGTATCTGTATCCAACTGGATCTTACCGTTTGGTGTTTCGATACTGAGTGCTACATCCGTATCCTGAAGCGCTTCTACGAAATCTTTACGAACCGTAACCTTCACGGTTTCTGTGGTCTCTTTCAGCTCCTTACTAAGCTCACCTGTTTCAATCACAACTTCTTTTACGTTCTCTTTCACAGCCTTCGTAATTAATGCATTCTGCTGCTTCTTGGTCAGCTTAACCTGAACCGTTCCTTCTTCCTTTGTTGCAACAGCATTTACAGTTACTGATACTTTCTTAGCTTCCTGTGCACTGTCATTATCAGCAGGTGTCTTGTTATCATCCTTCTTGCTATCATCTGTTGGTGGAATCGGTGTCATACCGCCGCCACCTCCACCGGTGCTGCCACCAGAGTTTCCACCACCGGAGTTTCCATCATCCGGTTTTTCTATTTTCACAAACAGATTTTCCGGTGAAATAATATCCGACTGGATTGCATCTACGGTTACTGTCACAGACTTGTCTTCGTTAAGCGTTACACGCAATCCGTTTTCTGCTGCCCAGGTGGTCAACGCTTCCTCATTGAGCTGATATCCGCTTGCCGGAACAAGTTTGAATGTGACTGCCGCATTGTTTCTTACCTTGCCTTCCGGAACATTTTCTGTTGCCTTGCTTGAGGTAAGCTCACTGATGGTATGGCTTTTTCCATCCGCTGCCACTGTCCACAGGGAATCCACAAATGTATCTGTGTCAATCGCCATGTTCTCAGATACATGGACATTCTTTAATTCAACGGAATAACTGCCCTCTGCCTCATTGTATGTGACATTTACAGATGCACACATTCCTGCGAACTGTGATTTCACATCATTCACAGTGGTCACATAGCCGGCATTCGGTGTAAGTGTCAGTTTTACAGTTGCTCCCTGTCGGATCTCTGCAAATGATACTGCCGGATTGGTCGGTTCTGTTGCATCCTCTGCCTTGACAGGTGTCACATAATCGATGGAAGATACTGCATTGGCTCCAGTAATGGAAAGTGTTCCTGTCACTATTGGGGTAAAGTATACCCGGATGGTCAGATTTCCTTTGTATCCCTCGATCTTATATACCGGATCAACAAATGGGTTTCCTTCACTGTCTGTTACTGTTGTTGTATTTTCTGCTGTCGGCGCTACAGAAGCATCTCCCTCCGTTATGGTCCAATGATCAACCATCATACCATCATCCGGAACCGCAGTAAATACAACATCTGCGCCTCCAGGAACTGTGCTTCCGGTACCTGCTCCTGCACCGTCCACCGTGGCAGAAATACTTCCGCCGCTTGTCACGTCTGGTGTTTTCTCTGCATTAAAATACATGTCATAGGATGTACTTGCAACCAGCACCGCCTTGATTTCGATATCGGATTCCTTCATGGTTATTCTTCCACCCGGATATCTCTTTGCAGACGATACATATCTGTTTACCTTTCCATTTTCAGTGAGTGTCCACTGTTCTACCATACTTCCATCATTGACAGCTGCTGTAAATTCAATGGATTCACCCTGATACATCTCAATTTCTGATGTATAGTCCTTATTCTCTTCGATGACATTTCCATAAATATCATACAGTGTATATACAAGTTTTCCACGGTTTTCCGGCAGAACGCTTCCGCTGATCTTGTGCATAATATTCTTACGGAATACCGCCGTCATGCTGACTGCCTCTCCGATTTCATCAATTGTATACACATCTGCCGTACTGTCTGTCTTTTCACCAATGATCCAGTGGTCAAATACATAGCCTCTGGCTGCGATTGCTTGAAATACAACCTTGCTGCCACCTGCTACCTGATTTCCACTTGCAGTCTCGACGCCATTTTCCGTAATGACTACCCTGCCTCCTGCAACTCCTTCTGTAGCGCTTTGTGCATCGGCTGTCACAACATAATTTTCTCGAACTGTATCAAGTGCAATGGTTGTATTTTCCTTTAATGCAAAGCTGTATGCTGTTGTCTCTCCGGTTGGCTGATCATTGATGGTAATGGAAGCTCCTTCTGCTGCCACATAGCCTTTCTTTGGCTCCACATAAATCGTTGTATCACCCTTTACCGCTTTGCCGTCTGTGATATACACCTTTTCCGGCTCCGTATCTGCATCATTGCTTTCCTTTAAATAGTAGGCATTAACGTCACCAACAAGATTTACGGTATAGCTGTCCCGGATAAAAGTAGCCTGTAAGCCGATATTGTTTGTACCAACCGTAATATCGATCGTATTTGTTCCATCCTCTGCCACAGTTCCCTTATCGAATACAGCATTGTGTCCGGATTCCGTGATTATCCACTGTTCAAAAGAATATCCCGGATTCGGCTGTGCCTTAAATGTAAATTCAGCACCTCTGCTCACTGTTGCTCCAGATGCAAAATTCTTGTCAGTACAAATAACCGTACCTCCAGCCGTTTTGAGCAGATTCAGCTTTGTTTTCTTCACTTTGAAGCAAACTTTAATCTTTGTCGCTGCTGCTTTCATTGTGAGATTCAGGCGGTTCGGATTTGGTAACTCCTCTGCCACGTATTCGACTGTACCCTGGCCTGTAACAGTAACCATCCACTTTGCAACTTCATAACCTTCATCAGGCGTTGCATAAAGCTGTACTGCTGTTCCATTAGTAAAAAGACCATTTTTATTACCAGTCGCACTGATTGCTGCCATTCCGACGGTACGCCCATTATACTGTTCTGTAGAAACTTCCAGACTATATGTCTGTCCGATAATTGTATAACCTGCACTTTTGAATGTGATCTCATAATTGGCACGATTTGCATTCATCTCTGCATTTGGATTTTCCTGATAACAAGGAACTATGGTATAATTTCCTGGATCCGTCTTCTGGGCAAGCTTTATCTCATTTCCTGCGGAATTATATACCTTATAAGTAACACCAAGTTTGTCCACACTGACACCATCCACGTCCGTCTGAAGCAATGGTTTTTCATCATCACTTATCGGATTCTTCACATTATCCCTTGAAACAGCATACACAACAAGAGGTTTCTTCTCTACCGTAAAGGTTGTGGAGGCTACCATAATATCTGATTTAGAATTCTCTGGCCCCTTAACATATGCATAAAGTGTGTACTGGCCAACATCAAGTGTCATGCCCTCATTAAACTGCTTTGGATTATTTTCTTTTGTTTTCTGGTACTTATATTGCACATTATTTGTCACCTGCGTTATATCATCCGAATTATCTGCAGAAACGGTATACAGTGCTGGAGTAATCTTATCACCATATGTGAATTTCGTAACCTCATGCCCGTTCTTATCTTTTAAGTTCAGTGCATATCCGCTGGCACTTCCCACTGCAGCAATCTTTCCAATTTCCAAAGTTTTATCCTTGAATACCTTATCTCCGCTATAGTAGTACTTGATTGTATAAGTTCCGTCGGCTAGTCCCTCAAAATCAATGGCAGCCTGAGAATAATACTTCTCCTCGGTTTTCCCATTTATTGTAAAAGCTTTTGTGGTTTTCGTCTCAGGCACCAGTGTTATCGTTTTTGTATTCACATAGTCTTTTCCTTCAATCGAAAAAGTTACATTACCGGTCGGGGCAGTAGTATTGTCACTATTCGCAGAATAAAGCATAATTTCTGCATGAATACCGTTTATATCCGATTTTCCACCATACTTCTGGGATTTCACAGTAAGGATTCCCTCCGGGGTCCTCTTCGTGTATACCGTCTCAATCTCCTGTGTATAAGCAGAGATTGAGAATTCCTTCTGGGATGTCTGGTCAAAATAAATCGCATTGACACGGCATCGGTAAATGCCTTTATCTGCTGCTGACGCATTCGTGATTGTTAATTCATTCGTTTTATATGCCGGCAGATTAAGCCACTCGCTGCCATTGTATTTCTGCCACTGATAAGACAGGCTTTTATACTGGTCTGCTTTATCCACAACAACCGTCGCTCTGCCATTTGCATCTGGATAGATTGCAAGTTTTCCGTCATCCTTACTACCATCCTCTATCAGTCCATCAACCCTCATCTGTGGATATCCAACCATAGTCTTTGTTCTGCAAGAGAGCGGCTCACTGTAGATACTTACCTTCGGATTATAAGCAGATTCTGTCTGGATCTGATACCGATACTCTGTATATGGACTAAGTCCCTTGTCCGTATAAGAAAACTCATATTTGTCTCCATTTTTCACGCCCGCGGAAAATGGCACATACTCTAACCGATAGCTTCCGTTTCCATCCGGGAAATCATAATACCGGTAAATTTGGAAACCGGAAACATATTTATCGTAACTCCAGGTCAATGTCACGGAGTCTGATGTGGTCTCTGCTATATTCTGTGCAAAATCTTCCGGCAAAGATGCAGGCTGCTGCACATCCGATACAAGGTAACTTACAACCGGAAATTCCATACCGGCATTCTTGTAGCGGTAACAGAAAATTCTCCAATTCATTTTATATCCATACGGTCTTGCTTCTTCCGGCATATGCTGCAATTCTCCGGAGAAAGAACTTCCTGACGTAGAGACACTCACCGTACCGCAACCGCCTTCCGATCCTGCAATGACACCAGCAGTCACACCTCCGGCACCGGCACCCGCCTTTGCCTCCACAGAAGCCGATGCGTCAAAGCTTGTATTTGATTCCTTGGACATTGCAATCTCCTGTCCCATTGTATCGCCACCGCCCTTTGACGTATAACCTACCGATGCAGGCGTTCCTGTGAACTGTGCAATCACATCATAACCTGCCGTACTTGAAGGATAGGTAGAAGGATCACCGATTTCATGCTGCAGAACACTGTCTGCGATTGTCGGCAGAATACTGTAATCCTCTGCAATGCTCTCATACTCGCTTAAATTCAGAAGTTTCACACATGCTTCATGCGGAATATTTACTTCGGATACAATTTCCTCATATTTGCCATTCTCATCTGGCACATAAGTTTTATAGCTGTATATCTCCATCGGAATCGAATACAGGGCAACTTTATCTTCTCCGGAAGTCGCACTGTAAGAAACCGTCTGTTCCAGCGACGAAGTATGCTCCGTTTCCCACGTAAAATTGCTTGTTAATGTTGTCTCGGCTTCCACCGAGCCAATCTTGATTCCGAAAACAGAAATGTCCTGCTCAAATGCGACATACGCTCCGATGGAAATGGTAGAACTTGTTGTCGAGCCACTTCCCGAGCCGGTTGTGCTCGAATAGCTGGTTGTCGACTCGGCATAGTTTCCTGATAAATCATCTCTGTTTAACAGATCCTTGAAATATGGAGGAGATGCCAGCACTGCAAGTACCTTCGGATCGGTATAGCGGTAATAATGCTCTCCGGCATAGTTCATATAACTGGAATCATTGTCTGTATTTGCAAAACACAAAGAGAAGGAACTGTTGACTGTTTTCTTCTCGGACCATTTGTCTGATGGACACGCCATAACATGGCTTGTCTCTCCCCATGTGTTCTTTGTATATTTCTGGGCAATCGTGTTCTTTCCATTTTCCCAACCACTAATTACCGTACGCCACGATTTCTTTTTAATTAATTTGTGAAACCAGTTTTTGTAATACCATTTCTGCGTATACACAGGAACCTTTCCGCCAACCTCTACATAATCTGCGTTCAGTTCATTGTTGGCTGACATTGCCTGTGTAACTGTCATCAGCGTTCCTGCACCGCTTACTCCGGTCATATCTCCTGCGGTACCATCATACTCTACATATTCTTTCTTCTGACTGCCCGGCATAACGTCCTGTGTATCCCACGCTTCCGATAATTCCAATCCCTTCTTTGTATAACTGAAAATCAAAGAGTCAAAATACAACTTGTTACTACCATCATCCTTTATGCTCTTAGAAATAATTGCTGTATTGGCAGGGCACAATGGAAGAGAATAGAACGAATAGTATTGTTTACCTGTATCTGCATCTGTCTCTTTCTCACGATTCGCAAGCATCACCGAATAAACAAGCTTTCCCTTATCATTTGTCTCAAAAAGATCAAAATTCTTTTCAATATTCGTTACAAACTGTTTTCCATTCCAGGTATAGAGTGCCACATAACGACTGTATGTATTTCCCTTCTTCAGATCCGCATCTGCCTGTCCACAGAGAATCAGTTCTTCCTCCCCTGTTCCGATATCACCAAATACAAAGGAAGCCCGGACAATATTACTCGAACCATAAGTGATATCAAACTGCTGACTTCTCTTCAGGAGATCTGTGTCTTTTGCACCGAACATAACAACCGCTTTGGAACCTTTGTTCTGTTCCGGTCCATAATAATATCCCCACGTACAAGACAGATCATCGATACCGTCCCTGTCCACATCACCGCTTGTCATGGAAATCATATTGGAAACCACATGGTCTTCCTTCAGATAATAGGTCCATGCAAGCGCCCAGTTGGAAGCAGTTTTATAATCGTCATTTCCCGTTTTTTGCAGCGAATAGACTGCAATTCTTGAATTGTCCTCTTCTGGAATATATACAGCAACCTCGTCGACACCGTCTCCATCCCAGTCACCGGTTGCCACCTGTAAATAGTTCTTCAGCTGATATGGATTCTCTGCAAAGTTTTCTACTTTCTTCTCATCCATAAGCAGATCCGGATTTCCCAGCTTCTTATCCCGGGAAAGAAGTTCGATGAATGATGTTCCATAAGCATTCGTTCCTGTACCCTTTGCCTCACCAAACTTCAGATACAGACCGCCATTCGCCGAATATGCCTTGGTATATACCATTGCAATCTGCGCAGATTTACCGGCTTTATTTCCATCAAAATTGCCGGCAGCCACATCATACATGACCCCCTGCTCCGATTCGACAGTATTTAATCCGGTAAGATAATTTGTATAAGTGTACTTTCCATTCTCTGTACCATTGTGTGTTCCTGAATTAAGCTTCGTGTAATTACCTGTCGCACTCAAATTTCCGGTAGAAACACTTCCATCCTTCTTTCTGTTCAATGCATCTGTAATTGTTTTTAAACCGGAGCCATCACCATACAGACTTGCTGTAAGATTTGCACGCTTTGTATCTGTGTACGTTGACACTTCGCCCTTTGCAGAATCTGTACCTTTCTTTTTCTCCTCAACTTTCTTTTGATTGAGTGTACTTACATCCTGATCCAGTCCTACGGTATACAATTCCGATACCGTATTCATCTTGATTGTGTTTCTGCCGTACGGATTATCTATGCTGTTCGCATCAAAACCATCCGGCGCAACACTGGTATCAATACCGATTGCGGAGAATGCGTCACCACCTGCCGATGCGCTACTTCCTCCAGTTGTTTGCGCATAGACATTCGCGGCATTCACCGGCAGCATGGTGATTCCCATTGCCACTGCCAGCGTCCAGCTTGCTATGCGTTTGCTTATTGTTCTTTGTTCTCTTCTCTTCATAAGCGTCTCCTCTCACTGTTTGAACATCCGTCCATTTGAAGTTACCTTCCACTTACGATGTTATTATCGTGATTATAACAGCTTGTGAGCGCTTTTTTTCTTTCATGACATGAATTACGTTTTTTTCGACATTAATTACATGATGAAAGGGGCAAAAGGTATCATCGATGCATGCTTGCATGCAATTCGATGTATACCTT
>ENA-OUUV01000187-OUUV01000187.1-human-gut-metagenome-genome-assembly--contig:-NODE-187-length-44431-cov-11.720254_pt1 | contig 44431 bp, 45 predicted proteins | sample MGYA00237952_ERZ548838 | MGnify/ENA primary metagenome ERZ548838 (study PRJEB26490, sample SAMN05194705) | human gut metagenome | biome: terrestrial biome; feature: human-associated habitat; material... | reverse complement strand
GGCGTGTACGATGTGAAGTGGTATCGCAGAACGGACAGCGGCGCAGAACATATGACGGAGAATAAAGTGGCTGGCGTGAATGTCAATGATACGCTGGATGTATTCTGCGTGATCACAGGGCTGGATCGCCCCGGCGGAGAAACGCAGTGGCAGGTGGCAGTCAAGGGCTATACGATAAATGTCGTGCCTGCCGACCTCAGTCAGGAAGCCGTGGTATTTAAGCAGGTGGCAGATGATTGGGAAGCCATGGGCAATATCGGAGATGGCAAGGGCACATTCGTATTTACGCCGTATGGCGGCAGCACTGATTCTACTACGGAGTTGAGCTATCTCTTTGAGGTATACTGCAATGGACGAAAGCTGACGGCGGGTTCGGATTACACCATTACAGGCGGCGACAAGGCAGTATACGCCGGAAAATACACGCTGACCATCGAAGGCAGGGGAAACTATACGGGCACGGCGGCGCACCAATGGGAGATCAAGCCGTATACGCTTTCAAAGAACCTTGCCGTTGGCCGCATTGTCCGGGAGTACGACGGCACGACGAATTTGAGCGCTGAAGAGCTTATTGAACTGGGGTGCTTTATAGAGAATTTAGAGAATAGAAATTCTAAAAATCCGTCCTTGGGCGCCGACCAAGGTAGCTACACGATACGGCTGGGCGCGGAGGATTTCGAGGTCAGCAATGTAAAGCTCAGTTCCGCCGAGGCGGGAGATACAACGGCGAGCTTTACGATCAAGCTGAAGCCGCGCCCCGGGCAGACTGCAGCGAACTTTGTTTTTGAAGATGGAACATCGGAGATGACGGTGAAGGAAGTGCCGGTCTATACCGCCAAGGCATTCCTCTCTTCCTCGCCCAAAGCCGGGAAACTGAATGTTGCGAACGATCATGCCGGAGTGTATACGCTCGATCTGAGCAAACTGCTGCCGAAGCTGGAAAGCCCCAAGAAATACGGCAATGTGACGTATAAGCTTGATACTGTCAGCATCAACGGCGGATATTACGATGCAACAAAGGGGAGCGCGGAAGTCAAGGACGGCAAGCTGATTTTGCCGATCCAGGCCGTGAAAACGAGCACGGAAAGCAACATCGGCACGGTCAAGGTGAAGGTGACTTCCGGTAATATTGTCGATTTCCCCCTGCTCATCAACGTCGATGCCACCAACAAGATCATCCCCACCGGCGAGCCGACGCTGAGCACGAAGACGCTGACCTACGGTCAGGCGCTCTCCACCATCAAGCTCTCCGGCACGATGAAGGATGACGGCAAGATCGTTCCCGGCACGTTCGCGTGGGTGGACGGCACGGTCAAGCCCGAAGTCGGCAGCGGGACGTATGAAGCGGCGTGGAAATTCACCCCCACTGACGGCGATACCTACGCCGAAGCCGACGGCACGGTGACGATCACCGTCAACAAGGCAACCCCAACCGGTACGCCGAAGTATACGGCGATTACCAAGGAAGGACAGACCCTTGCGGATGCAAACTTAACAGCTGAAGGCGAAAATAAAGAATCCTTATTCAAGGCTTTGGGAAAAGCCATTCAAGGAATCGTAAAATGGGTCGAATCCGAGGATAAAACCACAGAGCTGAATCCGGGTACCAAGGTAGAGCAGGGCAAGACCTACACATGGCTCTTTACCCCGACCGAGGCGGCCAACTACAGTACGCTGACCGGCACCATCGTCCTTTGGGCAAAACCGTCCTCCGGAGGTGGTGGCGGCGTAGTGACACCGGCTCCGACGCCGTCTGATGCGGATGTCATCACAGTCAAAGAAGACACGAAGGACAATACGACCTCCAAGCCGGGTGCGGAAACCGACACAACTATAACAACCAAGACGACCGTCAAGCATACGACGACCGAAACGACCAAGAACGAGCAGGGACAGGATGTTTCCAAGACCACAGCCAGCGTTTCCAAAGACCTCGGTGACAAACTGCTCGATCAGGCGGTTTCCAATAAGTCCGATACGATCGAGATCACTGTGAAGTCCAGTGACGCGAATAACGGCAGCGGCGCAGGCAGCACAGGCGCGGCGGACAGCGTGAAAGCAACCGAAGTCGAGCTGCCAAAGGCGACCGTCAACGCGATCGCCAAGGACACGAACGCCGACCTTGTCATCAAGACCGACAACGGCGAAGTCGTCCTCGACAACAAGACCTTAGAAACGATTGCAGGCGCAGCCAAGGGTGACACCGTAACCATCGTGGTGGGCGAAAACACCCAGCTCAAGGAAACGCAGAAACCGGCGGAGAAGATCGTCGGCAAGAACGGCACGCTTTTCGAGATTGTCGCGAAGATTGGCAAAAAACACCTGCATCAATTTGAAGGCGGCAAGGCTTATGTGATTCTGCCGATGCCGCAAAAACTCAAGGGCAAAGACATCCTCGTGATCTACATCGACGACAACGGCCTCTGCAAGATCCTGAACCACAGCGTAGTGAAGATCGGCGCAGAAGATTACATTCGCTTCACGACGACCCACTTCTCGACCTTCGCAGTCGTCGACAAAGACGAAGCAGAGCGGTTAATTAAAGAACAGAACGCCGCCCACGTCAAAGAACTGATGCAGAGCGCGAAGTTCAAAGTGACCACCACTAAGACGAGCAAGAAATCCGTCAAGGTACAGGTCGCAGCCAAGAGCAGCAAGAGCCTGATCTCCGACATCAAGTCGCTGGGCTACACGGTCAAGTACCAGTTCTATCGCTCGACGAAGAAGACCGCAGGCTACAAACTGCTCAAGACAAGCAGCAAGAACAGCTTTATCAGCACCAAGGGCACGAAGGGCAGAAAATATTACTACAAAGCCCGCGTGTTGGTCTATGACGGAAGCAAACTTGTGGCCAGGAGTACACTCAAGCGGTGCAGCTATGGCGCAAGACGTTAATGCAAAACTGATTTTTTGCTAACAGAATATAGAATTTTTACTTAGGGCTGACTGTAACAGGTCAGCCCTATTTCTTTGATGGGACAATACTGATAATAACTATACTGATGACCTTCGCTGAATTTCTACTTGCCAACGGTGATGAAAATCTGGCGCAGTATCTGGAACAGGTGGATACCCTTGAACCTATTCCTGACGCCTTCTTTCATCCGCTGTATGAGAAGCTGAAGATGTACTATGTCACCGGTGGTATGCCGGAGCCGGTATTGATGTGGACGGAGGCACGGGATGTTTCTGCCATGCAGGAAGCATTGTTCGGAATCATCGGAGCCTATGAGCGTGATTTTGCCAAGCATCCTAATCTCAGCGAGTTCCCGAAAATCTCAATGATTTGGAAGTCTATTCCTTCTCAACTGGCAAGGGAGAACAAAAAATTTATTTATAAGGTGGTCAAGGAAGGCGCACGAGCCCGTGAGTACGAGGATGCATTGCAAAGGCGCTTTGACCGAAAACTTTGTATTGCAGACTTTAATTACTCAGCTTGAAGTCATGCCCCGTTATTGGAGCCGGAACAACCCACCTTACGAGGTGGATTTCCTCATTCAGCGGGAGAACGACATCTTCCCCGTGGAGGTCAAATCCGAAGCCAACATAACTAGCAAGAGTATGAAGAAGGTGAACTACCCATTGTCTAAAGCCAATGGGCTTCCTGCTTCGCAGACCTCGTTTCTACGTTCCACTCCGGTCGGAGCAGAACAAACATCCACCGGATGTTTTGCTCCCTACTATCTCCACAGGCGTTAATTCGGGCAGTCCCTGCCCTATATTGTTATTTTTATGCTATTTGTCTTAATCCTTCTTCCAGTATATTCTTTGCTGCATTGATATCCCTGTCATGATTTGTTCCACAGACAGGACATATCCATTCCCTTACTGACAGATTTTTCGTCTCTGTATTTTGGTATCCACAGACTGAACACAATTGACTACTGGCATAGAATGTATCTATTTTGACATATTTTCTGCCATTCCACTTGGCCTTATATTCTAACTGTCTTGTCAGCTCATGCCATGATACATCACTTATGGACTTTGCCAAATGATGATTTTTTACCATGTTTTTTATCTGCAAATCTTCCGAAACTATCACTTGGTTTTCGCTGATAATCTCATGTGACATCTTGTGCAGATAATCTTTTCTGGTATTTGTTATTTTCTCATGGCATAATGCTATCTTTTTCTTTGTTTTGTAGTAATTTTGACTTCTTTTCTCTTTATGGGCTAACTGCCTTTGCAGTTTCTTTTCGTATTTTCTATTGCTTTACTTTTCCTGTATCTCTTTTCCGCTGATGTGTTCGATTGTGATTTCATAAATACGCACAGCTTTTCCGGAGCGTGCAATTTCCTCATCAATCAAAGTCTCATTTGGATAATACTTTTCTGCAACCTTTCTCACAAGTTCAAGTGTCATATCCTGATCTTCTAAAATCTTACATCTTCCAAGTACAACGGTACTTTGCAGATATGGTGCCCATGTCCCCTCTTCTTTTATTGTCTCGTTTCCGTAAACGGTAAAACATACCTTATCATCAACCTGAAGTGCATCCACCTTATGTCCCGCTGCTGCTCCATGAAAGTAAATCTTATTGTTTGTTTCATCATAATAGAAATTTACCGGAATTGCATATGGATATCCGTCATCTCCGTTTACTGCAAATACACCACGGCGCTCGTTGCACAATAACCTCTTTGCTGCCTCTGTGCTAATTTCTTTTGCTTTTCTTCGCATAGGTCTGAACATAAAAATTGCCTCCTGTATACCATATCCCTTTTTCGATTAACAACCTTCCACCACCATTGGTCTTTATAAATCTTCTTTCACCAACACATCCTTGCCGGAAAAGGCAAACCCCAGCTTGTAAATATGTTCCGATTTGATTCCTGCTGCAAGAAGATCCTTCTCATACCCCTTCTCTTCAATCTGACGGAGGGCGTTGTCCGCAGTCGTTTCCAGATTCGTTTCCGTTTTCTCATCATGCACTTTAAATTCCATAAGAAATGCATCCATATTATCCTGTAAGGGATACATCGCAATATCATACCGTCCTCGTCCGCTCTCCCTGTTTGACACGATGCGATACCTGTCCCATAGAGAGACGATCAGTCCCAGCACAAGTCCATGATAGAAATTCTCCGGAGCTCGTTCCGAAGGGCGTTTTCCAACATCAAAATAACTCATGGATGTATATGCGATATCCAACAGTATATCGTTCATATCACAAACATTGTGCTGCAACAATGCCTGCACAAAATCATTATAGATTGCATTGCCATTGTCAAACATAGCAAGCACCTCATAACGAAACATCTCCATAACTTCCTGATTGGTTACTGATACATCACATTCTGTAATCTCCCCATGTTTCACAACGTAATCGGCCTTTATATATCCGATTGCAAGAAAAAGCGACCACAGACTGTTTTCGTCGCCATCAAGATACTGAAACGTTACATTCTCGTTAATCTTTTTGTGAACAGTTTCTCCCGCCATCAGCTGCTCAATTTCATGCTTGCTTCGCACCGGATGCTTTCTTATGATTTCCCCAATCAGTTTATTACTGCTTGTGTTTGTCCAATAACAGATCAGTTCCCCCTGTCGCAGATAATTACAGATCGACCATGGATTATAGATATCTTTCTGGCTGCCAAAAATAAAGCCGTCATACATTGCCTTTACCTTGCTAAATTCCTGCACATTCTGGCATTGTAACGCATCAATCACTTCTTCCTCTGTAAACCCGAAACAGTCACTGTAAGCATCGCATGTAACCGTATCTACCTCTATATTATTCAAATCCGAAAAAAGCGAATTTTTTGTCACCCTCGTCACTCCGGTTATAATCGCCCGGCTATAATAAGCATTCTCCTTAAATGCCGCATGAAACAACTGGCGACAGGTTCCGATCATCTCTTCCCAGTAACCATCCGCATACGCCTCCAGTAAAGGTGTATCATATTCATCCAGTAAAATGACCGGCCAAATCCCATAATACCGGTAAAGCAGCCTGCACAGACGCGGAATGGCACTCTCTGCTTTTGTCTCATCCCCCATCTCCAGCGCTTTTTTCATTCGCTGGTATACCGCCTTGTCTTCTGCATCAAGTTTTTCTCCCTCCATCAGATAGCGGTGACTCTCATAGAGATTGTAAAAGCTGCTGATCATTCCACGGATTGCCTGCGCATAATCACGCCCCTTGCAACTTCCAAAACTGACAGAAATTACCGGAATCGTTCCATAGAGTGTTCTGCAGTCTTCTTCCGTCCACACCTGAAGCTTCTCGAAATATTCGGAATGTCCCCCAAAACGCGGGTCCAAAAAATTTTCAACGGTACTAAGAAGCGTGGTCTTTCCAAAACGCCGCGGTCTCGTTATAAGTGTCACTTTTGACTCACTGCGCAGCCACTCCGCAATAAAATGTGTCTTGTCTACATAAAACTGCCTTCCACATGCAAAATCACGAAAATCCTGATATCCGCATCCAACTTTCATATCCAGATATGGATTTTTCTTTAAGATTGCAGCTAATCCTTCCCTGTATGCAAGCAAATGCTTTCGCTCTTCTACAAGCCGTTTTCGCTCCGCAAATTCCATCAGAATCTGCGCCCGCTCCGACACTTTGACATAATAACTGACTGAGCGGCCATCAACTGTCCTCTGCACATATGGCTGTTTTTTGCCATTGATCGTCTTGTAAGTTAAGGTTCCCTTCGGCAACTGCGCCAATCTTTTTTCTATTTCACGAATACGTTCCCTTGGATTTTCCATATGCATCTCCTATAAATAAGTGTACACATCTATACAGCAAAATGGTTATGAGTGGTTATACTTATTATATAACCACTCATAACCATTGTAAATCTATTTTACATGAAAAATCTGCATAGCACCATAGGTGTGCGGCAATGTCGGAGCCGATGCCTTTCTGGACGGGCAGGAAAAATTCTTGCAATTTTCACAGGTATTACATAACTGTTTGACATCCGCATGTGTTTCAGTATCCAAATGCAGAATGATTGTTGCTGTCTTTAGTGGACGAAGCATCTGTCCCTCGGTAAGCTGAATCGTATCCGGTGCCAGTTGCTCATAAATCTGTGGAAGCAGATCCAGGGAATAGGTATCTCCCAGAAAAGATAATTCTGTAAGATACAGACCACTTTGTTCTTCTACCACATGTGCAAACTCTTCATAGGCTTTTGATAAGAGCATAAGACTGATGCAATCCACAATATAAGCTTCCTGAATCTGCTCGTGATTGAGATATAATTCCGACAGTTCATCCATGCCGTTGCCAAGCGTCACAAATCCATAAGCATAATGCGAAAAAGATACTTCCTTCAAATCCTGATTCAAAGAGTAATACGCATAAGATTCCATCAGTGGAAGAAGTGCCTTATAAATTGCCTGAATGTTCGGCAACTCCTCCAGCGGGAAATGAAAACGACTGCAAAATTCTTTCCAGTCACCGGAAGATAATCTGGGATTAAGTTCACATTTCATCCGATGCATCCTCCTTATTTGAAGCTGCCATAACATCTACAATTTCCTGAAAACGGCTTGTAATCTTATCATAATTCTTACGGTGATGTGGAAAACCGCAGTTCATACAAGATTTGACACCATTTTCTAAAAATTCACAGTTTCCACCACAGGATTTCCCAAGTGTATAGAGAGGACAATAGCAAAACAGACAATTAAAATCCTCTTCCGGGATTCCTTTGTGGCACGGAAAGTATTCGCATTTTTTGTTTTGAAAAAATTTATAATATTCACTCATAATGCTATTGATATCCATTTATTTTAATTCGTCTTCCAGAAATAATGCTGCATCCTTTACACAGTCAATGCATTCCCTCTTGACAACCCCATCTGCAATCCCTTTGAGTTCTTTACAGATAACGGTACCATTTTGTTCTTTGAATCTGCTGATGATTCTTCTTGCGCTCTGCATGGTTTTCTGCGGATTTTTATTGATCATGCCCAATACATTTACAGCTCCGATGATTGCTCCGCATGTTGCTTCCATACTTCCACCCATACCTACTGCAAATCCCTGCGTAAGATTTTTGGCTGTTTCTTCATCCAGGCCTGCCTGTTCGCAATAAGTGCATGCCACAGCCTGCGCACAGTTGTAACCACACATTTTTCTTTGAGCCGCTTCTTTTACTTTTGATTCCATCTTTTTCTTTCCTTTTCTGTCTGTATTTTTTTATTGTAACTATCGTCTGCCAATTCCATATTCTAATAATTGGCAACCACATATTCGTCAAAGAGCGGCAACGTAAAATACACATACCCTCTCGTCTCTCCTGATACAATGCCTTTTCTTATGAGACGCTTACGATAAGGATTAAACTCATTTGTCTCCATTCCAAGAGTTTCCCTGATTTCTTTTATTTTTCCGCTTTTTATATCAGCAATTCCCTTTGCAACCATACGATCTTTCTGCGAGAGTTCTGACCAGATTTTGTCATACACAAATTCGCTCAGATACTGTTCATACTCTCCTAGAACACCATTATAATCGCCATCATTGTTCCATGTCAGATACCCTAATACCTGAAATGCAAACGGATATCCTTTCGTCAGTCCGGCCATCTGCGATGCCTGCTCCGCTGATATGTTAAAAATAGTTTTGTACTTATTGATTATTGCTACATTGTTTAATGGTTTGAGCTGGATTTTAGGTGCTCTGTACAAAAAAGTAAGGCTCTTCTCATTTTGAAGTTCCTCAATGTTTTCATACAATCCCGTTCCCAGTAAAAATACCGGCAATTCCTGTCTTACAAATATCTGAAAAGCCCCTGCAAATACTTTCATGTACTCGCTATTTGTCATTTCATCTATCGTAACAAGCAATCTTTTACCACTCTTTTTAAGCTTTTCCAATATTTTGATAATAGCTGTCTCAGCATCAGTAATCGGCTGTGTTCCCTCAATCGATACTCCAAATCCAAAAAAAGACAGGTCGATCTTTGCTGATTTTATGAGTCCTGAACAGATCTGATCACTGTTCAATTTCGACAACATTGCAGACAACAGATCTGTTGCCGGATTAAGTTCTATAACCACCCAGTCCTCATTTTTCCTTAGCTTATGCGAAATTTCTGTCATCATTACTGTTTTTCCCGAACCTCTTACTCCGGTAATTATAAACATCTGCTGGTTTATTGTATCCGCAGTAAATGTTTCTATGATCTCATTAATCTGTACCGGACGATCTACTGACTCGAGTGGACTTCTTCCAAATGTAAGTGTGAATGGATTTTGCATACCCGTCTCCCATTTTTACTGTTGTTTACTGTTTTTGATATATTTTACTGTCTTTTACTGTTTTAAATCTATTTTACTGTTGTTTACTGTTTCTGTCAAGAATATGAAGTAACGAGAATTTTCATCTTTTTTCATAAAATAAAACCCAGAGCATATTAATGTGCCCTAATAGCATATCAATATCACGCTCTGGATTTTTATTTACCGTTAATTTAATTTAGGAAGTTCTGGATGATAACTTCCTCTGCCTCTTCCTCGGTAAGTCCAAGTGTGCGGAGCTTAAGAAGCTGCTCATCATTGATTCTTCCAATCGCCGCCTCATGGATGATTGCAGCGTCAATATTTTTCGCTCTGATCTCCGGGATAGAACCGACCTCAGCCTGATCCATAATGATCGAATCGCACTGAATATGAGCCTGACATTTACTGTTTCCGATTGCATTCGGATGGAAGGTCTGAACAGAATTTCCTTTTCCTACGGATCTGGAAACAATCTGTGCGGAGCTGTCCTCTCCGTTTAATTTCACTTCAATATTAGACTCGGCTTTCTGCTCTCCGTCTGTCATCAGACGCTCTGTGACATAGAGCTTTGCATCTTTTTCAAGCTCTACATTTGTCTCCCGGACGGTCGAATCCACGCCCTTGATCTGTGCTGTATCAAGTGTGAAAACAGAGTTCTCTCCTACAAATATATTAGTTACGGGATTAAGCACTCGCGCACCTGTTCCGTTTCCTTCGCCATAGTGCTTTTCCTCATAGCGGACATTTGCATTTTTGCCAACATGGAAGGTGTGGATTCCATCATGTCGGCTCTCGTTACAGCCACTGTTATGGATTCCACAGCCTGCCACGATTCTTACATCCGCGCCGTCTTCCACATAAAAGTCATTGTATACAAGATCTGTCATGCCGGATTTACTTAATACTACAGGGATGTAAACTGCCTCTCCGTTTGTTTTTCCATCAATATAAATATCGATGCCCGGCTTGTCCGTCTTTTTCTTTATCTTGATGTGCTCGCTGTCTCCGTGGCAGATCGATGTGCCGTTTTCACGCAGATTGAAAGCACCTGTCTGACTGAATTTATTATCATTTATGACGTCTAATACGCCTTCCGTTACATTATCAAGCTTTATCATCTTAGGATCTTCCCTCCAGTCTCTCTACACATTTGTGGCATTTCTGCACACCATTAAGGTAAGGCAGGACTTCATCTTTTGTGCCGATTTTCTTGATTTCTCCATCATCAATAATCATGATACGGTCTGCCATGTTGATGATTTTTTCCTGATGCGAGATCACGATAAGGCTCTGCTTTTTCTCGGTGTGAATCTCCTCGAATTTCTGAATCAGCATAGAAAAGCTCCACAGATCGATTCCTGCCTCCGGCTCATCAAAAATACAAAGAGAATGTTCTTTTGCAAGCACAGATGCAATCTCGATTCGCTTCATCTCTCCGCCGGAAAGAGTTCCATCGATCTGACGGTAAATGTAATCCTTTGCACAAAGACCTACTGCAGTGAGAAGATCACAACATTCCTTATCCGAAAGTTTATCCTTTGCAGCAAGCTTGAGCAGCTTCATGACAGTCATTCCTTTAAATCTTGGTGGCTGCTGAAATGCATAACCGATTCCTGCATTTGCTCTATGATTGATATCAAAATCTGTGATATCTTCTCCATCAAGTATGATTTTTCCACTGTCCGGTGTCTGGATTCCTATCAGAGTCTTTGCAAGCGTTGATTTTCCGCCTCCGTTTGGTCCGGTGATCACGAGCATCTCCCCGTCATCTACCTGAAATGATATATCTTTCAGAAGGCATTTTTTACCGCCTTCATCATCTACATTAAGAGTTAAATTTTCCGCTTTAAGCACAATTTTCACCTCATTTTTTCTATTTTCTTTGCCCATTATAGCACAACTGTAAACGTTTTACATAGAACAAAAGCCCTGGTATTCACTAAAATACATAGCGCCCGGACTTTTGCAGAAAATTTATTTTGCAATATATAATGGCATTTTATTATTTGGAATTATACGATTAATGGTTCCCAGCACATCCATGCTTGTCCTCGCCGCAATGATGTTCCCCACATGAATGGCCTTCTTCATGATCGTGATGTGTACAATGCACATCAGGATTGTATGCGAGTTTTCCTTCGATATATGACTTTACAGCTTCATCTGCATCCCCTGATACACCTCCAAACAGCTGGATTCCTGCAGCTGCAAGTGCAGTCTGTGCACCTCCACCAATTCCTCCGCAGATAAGTACATCAATGCCTGCAGAATTCAGGAAACCTGCAAGAGCGCCATGTCCCTGTCCGTTTGTATCTACAACCTGGGTGTTTACAATTTTATTATCCTCGATATTATACACTTTAAACTGCTCTGTGTGTCCAAAATGCTGAAAAATCTGTCCGTTTTCGTATGTTACTGCTACTCTCATTTTATCATTTCTCCTTCTACTTATACTTATGATATGCTCATGTTAATAAATTTACTAATTACAGGGCATAATAATGCGGATCAGCTTCTTATCCAGCATAATCGTACGGTTCCACGGATTCATAATAATCCCCTCTATCTCCGGCACTGTGAGTGCTGTCTGAAAAAGCTTTCCAATATCCGATAGAAAGGTAGACTTCATAGTATCTGCCCCTTTTAATTCCTCTTCAAAACTGGTAAAAGCGCACCACCAGGTCTTTCCATCCGATGTCTGAACCGCCTGTAATTTCATTTGTTCCTGTCCAATGGATGGCTCGACTGCCACGATCAGCTGCCCATTTTCACGCATCCGCCGGCGAATCACCGTAAGTGTATGTGCAAGCTGTTCCTGTGTGGATTCGTGCTGCAAAGCCAGTATGGCTTCCTCTATTTTTTCATTTCCTTTCAGTCCTTCGTCCTGATTATCCTTCTGTTGTTTCATCACAGTTTCCTTTCACAATTACAGTTGTAAGATATCCCTTTGCCGCTTCCAGTTCCGAAAGCCCCCGGTAAACTTTCTCATTGTCCATACCACAATTCGACACGCCATACACTTCCAGTGTCTTACCATCCTGTTTTTCCTGCATTCGTAAGATTTCTAACAGTTCCTGCAGCTTTTTTCCGGATTTCATATAGACGCGCGTTCCCTGATATTGCAATGTGTTTTGCACCTCATAAGACCCCGGAATAATATGAATCTCTTCTTCTTTTTCGCCGAGCGGAATTCCTAACCGGGCAGCTACCGCGCAAAAAGACGGTACACCACTGATGATTTCTGCTGACCAGCCCGCTTTTGCTACACGCTTGTGCATATAAATATATGTGGAATATACGCTCGGATCTCCGATGGTAAGCAATCCCACGGTCTGCCCCTGCATCAGATAATCCTCGATGGCCTGGTAAATACGCTCATGCGCAAGTGCTAATTTCTTTTCATCCCTGATCATCGGAAACGGCATACAAAGCAGGGCTTTTTCATCTATTTCCGGACAGACTTTTTTCACGATCTGATAAGCATAACATTCCGCTTTCGAAACTGCAGGAAGCACGATCACATCACATTTTTGAATGGTTTCAAGTGCCTGCAATGTCATAAGTTCCGGATTTCCCGGTCCAACGCCAATGCCATACAGCATTCCCTTTTCCGGCTGCTGCACTGTGTTTTCGCCGTCACATGCATTGTTCTCTGAAAATACTTCGGATGTTTTGCTGCGCAAATGCGCCATATAAATTTCACGTATCGCCGGATACTCTCCGATTCCACGGATGATACAATCTGGTGCATATCCTGCGGTCTGCAATTTTCCGGCAAAGGAATCCTCTTCCGGTTCCCCATCTTCTGCCTCCTGCATACCGCCTGCCATATCATTGTTGGCATGGTCACCCGCCACAAGCATGAATGGTGTGACAACCACCCTCTGATTGTTCATTGTTTTGTTTTTCAATGATGTATGCTTTTTTTGCATGCGCGCAATAACATCTTCGATCGTAACGGCACCTTCCACCGTTGCAATATAAATCTCATGGTCCGCATAATTACGAATGGCGGATTCGAAGATCGCATAACTTCCATCCGCCGCATGCTCGGTTCCATGTCCCATAAGAATCAAGGATGCATCTCCTACCTCATCCTTTAACGATTCCCACAAAGCTTTTGCTACGGTTTCATAATCTTCTTCCGTCGCAAGCAGTGCATCTGCCACTGCAATCGATGCAAAATCCTGCGCATATTCCTGCACCACCTGTTTCATACGGTGGTTCTCAATTCCATCAATAATATGGGTAGGAAGTACAACCACATTTGTTGCACCTTTTTCTTTTAGTGCCTCTAATCCCTCAGCTGGGCTTTTTGCCTCTATATCCTCACGCGTCCGCATTGCTTTTCGAACAATCATACTCGACACCGCTTCCTCGATCAGCACATCCGGATACAACGCCTGCACCTGCTCGCGGATTGCCGTAATATTCTTCTGTCTGGTTCCCGGATAGGTTGTTCCGAAACTTACAATCAAGATTGCTTTTTTCATGATTTGCACCTGTCTTCTCTTTTCTTCCATTTTTTTGCTTCCCCGATAAAATGTTCCACAAAAGCCGGATTGGACGGATAATACAAATGTGGATAACCCCACCAAAAATTTTCACCTTCGTGGATACATTTCCATTTTCGTCCCGTCGTCGGCTTGACCGCTTCACAGGATTCTCCATTGCTATCACTGTCATAATAATGAAATTCATGCGCCCGGATTACTTTTTGTGATAGAAAATGTGATTCCTGTTCGGTCACATTCACATAACCAAAACGCACCAGTTTTCCTGTATTATGACATCCACCGCGGATTGCGCCGACCATCAGATACGTTTGTCCCTTTTCATCGGTCAACGTCTCATGCAAATACATAAATCCACCGCACTCTGCCACCGATGGCATCCCCTGCGCAATTGCCTCACGAATGGATTCCCGCATCGAAACATTGCCTGACAGCTCCTCTGCGCATAGCTCCGGATAGCCGCCACCAAGTAAAATCCCCTGCACATGCTCCGGCAGTTGTTTGTCATGCAAAGGCGAAAATGCAACAAGATCCGCCCCCGCTTCGTGCAGCATCCGCAGATTATCTTCATAGTAAAAGCAAAATGCCTCATCTTTTGCAACCGCAATTCGTACGGTGCTTTTCTCATCCACATCAAAAACACTTCCGGCGGCACTGTGCTTATCCTCTGCCTTTTCTTCCTTCCAGCCTGCCATTTCAAGCAGCTTTTCTACATCCACATTGGCTTCAAACAATTCTGCTGCATGCGCAACCTGCGTCTGTAGCTGCGCAATCTCATCCGGCATTTTCAATCCCAGATGTCTGCTTTCCATTTGCAGATCGGTAGCTTTCGGAAAGAATCCGAGTACCGGTAAATGCAGTTCCTCCTCGATGAGAGGTGCAATGATTCCATAAAAGCCCGGCGTAATCCGGTTTAAAATAACACCGGCAAGCCGTTTGTCCGTATCATAGGACTGTATTCCTGCTAGAAGTGCAAGAAGCGTTCTTCCCATTCCATGTGCGTCCACCACAAGAACAACCGGCAGATCCAGCGTCTGCGCCAGATGATATGCCGATCCTTCTTTTTGCGTGCCGCCAAGACCATCGTAAATCCCCATGGCGCCTTCAATTACAGAGAACATCCCTTCTTCCCCATAAGCATAAAGTTCCTGAATCTGTGACGCTTCCGAGAAGAAAGTATCCAGATTGCGGGATGGAATTCCAATCACTCTCGAATGAAACATCGAATCGATATAATCCGGTCCGCTCTTAAAACTGCGTACCGGAATATTTCTTTTTTTCAATGCTGCCAAAAGCGCACAGGTAATGGTCGTCTTTCCGCTTCCACTCCCCGGCGCGGCCAGCAAAATGCCTCGTTTTCTCATGCTAACTTCCTTAATGTAAAAATCATCACCGGATTTTCTGCCTGCATCAGATGATAAGCTCCCGCCTGTTTTCCCCGGCTCACCTGCATCTGGATGACTTCATTTTTCACGTCTTTCCTGTGTTCCTGTAAAAAGGCTGTGACTTCCGCAATCGTCTCTAAGCTGATGGCATTGATCACAACTCTTGCAAGCGGATTTTTCTGCCACACAACCTCTAAAATCTGTTTTAAATTTCCTCCGCTGCCACCGACAAATGCATGTGTCGGTGCCGGCAGCTGCTGCATGGAATCCGGAGCCTCCCCTGCAACAACTGCGACGTTTTTCAAATGAAATTTCTCTATATTCTGCTGCATCAATTCCAAAGCTGCCTCTTTACGCTCCATCGCATATACCTGAATATTCGGCGAAAGCTGTGCTGCCGCAACCGCAATCGAACCCGTGCCACTTCCGATATCATAAAATACTGCGTCCTCTGTCAAATGAAGTTTACCCAGAGATACATGACGGATTTCCTCTTTTGTCATAGGAACTTTCCCGCGGATAAAAGCATCATCCGAAATACTCTGCGACAGTTCCCGCTTTTTCGGCGAATCATTCCGGATCAGACAGGTATATAGGCCTTCTTTTGTAATCTCCTGCGCTTCCGCCGGCACAATGGTCCGAATCTCTGACGCGCCCCCGAAATCTCTTCCACAAACAATTTCACAGGAAATCTCTGCCTCCTGCAACAGTTTTCCAATCTTTTGTACATCTTCCACTGTTGAAACCAGCAGATACGTCTTCGCATGATAATTTACTGCGTCTAAAATCTCTGCCGGCCATGTTTCCTCTTTTCTTCCGTGAATGCTCAGAAGTTTCGCATCCTGCCAGGTCTCTCCAACAGCTGCTGCAAGGTAGGATATCGAACAGATTCCAGGATAAATGCGTACCTTTGTAAATCCGTTTTTCTCCAGCTCCTTCTGCATTTTGGTACAGCCGCTGTAAAAGCCGGTATCACCGGAAAAAAGTACGGCTGCTTTGATTGCATGCTTGCCTTCTTTTTCTTTTTTTCTTATGACCGGAATGATATCTTTTGCCAGATAATAGGGATAAGTTTCTTTTTCTCCCGGAACATCCGCAATCATTCGCTTTGCGCCAAAGACAATATCTGCCTCTGCAACCGCTTTGGCCCCCTCCTGTGTCAATGTCCGTTCCGACATACCAAGTCCGACCAACGCGATCTCCGTCTGATTTGACGCCGTATCTTCTGCGTGCAGTGCATGCGTTTTTCCATATTGTACATACAACGCATCCACCACTTCCTCAAAGGTCTGTCCCTCTTCTTTCGGCGCACGGATCACAAAAGCACGCGCTCCGGTTCTTCCTGCCGCCTCCAGCTTTTCCAGATACCCTCCGCTTTTTCCGCTCTCCTTGGTCACAAGGCAGGCAATGGAAAACTGACGCAGTATTGCCTCATTCAAATCTATGGAAAAAGGCCCCTGCATGGCAATAATATGCTTTGCGTGGATTCCCTGTTTTTCACAGATTTCAATGCTTTCCAGTCCCGGAAGCACCCGGACATACAGCCGCTCCTTTAAGCCTTCCATTCCACTGTAGATGCCAAGCTCTTTGCTTCCGGTTGTCAGAAGAATATTTCCCTCGACCTCCTGTAACGCTTTGGCACAGGATTCGTTATCTTCAAAATAAGTGATCTTTGCCCCGCTTTCTTCCGCTTTCGCCTCACTGCAACCGCGGAGCAGACGAAAATAAGGAATATCCAGCCCCTCCAGACTTTTTCGGATATTCCCGGATACTTCTGTCGCAAACGGATGCGTACTGTCTACCACCGCAGCAAATACGTTCTCATTTTCCGCTGTCATCTCCGATGCCAGTTGCCGCATCTGCGCAATATCAAGCCGCCCGGTCGTAACTTCCACTCCGTCCATTTCCGGCATGACAAGCTGGCCATATGCCGTTGCCACACAGACATAACACGGGATATGTTCTGCTGCCAGCTGCTCCGCAAGCATCCTTCCTTCTGTTGTTCCGGCATAGATTAAAACTTTTTTCATACGATATAGCCTCGTTTTGTAACCAACTTATCTCCAACAATTTCTGACTGGGAATTTCCGATAAAAACCGTCGTAAACATGTTTACCTTTGCATCCCGCAACTCGCCAAGTGTGCAGGTAACTGCTTTGGTTCCTTCTCTGCCGATATTCTCCACATACCCACAGGCACGGTCTTCTTTTGCCCCATGGCTCAGTAAAATATCGCAGGCGCGCTGCAGATAATCTGCACGCTTATGGCTCGAAGGATTGTAAATCGCCATGGCAAAATCGCCTTCCACCGCCGCGATCAGACGCTTTTCAATGCGCTCCCAAGGCGTGAGCAGATCACTGAGACTGATTACACAGAAATCATGGTTGAGCGGCGCTCCTAGCACTGCTGCACCGCTGCTTGCCGCGGTAATTCCCGGAATGACAACAACCTCACAATCCGGATATTCCTTCCCGATTTCAAGCATAAGACATGCCATACCATAAATTCCGGCATCCCCGCTGCATACCATAGCGACGCGCTTTCCTTCCATCGCCTTCTCAAAACACATGCGACAGCGCTTTGTCTCCTGACGCATCGGTGTAGATAAAAATTCCTTATCCGCAAAACGCGCACCCAGCAAATCCAGATAAACGGTATAGCCAATGATCACATCACATTTTTCCAGTACTTCAATTGCCTGCCCGGTCATCATGGACTCTTCGCCCGGTCCCATTCCTACTACATAAATTTCTTTACTCATCAAATGTCACACTCCATTTTCGATTTGCAATTGCAAAAGTCACACCATCGGCTGCCTGCTTTTTGACCAGAAGTTCATTGCCTGCTGCAACGGCTGCCCGCTCACATACATTGTCCACGCCGACCTTCTCTGCAACAAATCCGGATGACGAATATTCTCCCGGCATTTCCCGCAACTGTCCAGCCGTAAACACATAAAACGGAACACGCATCTTCTGTGCCAGCGCAAGAATTCCCTCTTCATTCTCCTTCACATCGATCGATGCGATCGCTGCAATCTCTTCTTTCGAGATACAGATATTTTCCTGCTCCTTCAGCCGTGCCAGCATTTCCTCCAGCCCCTGTTCGATTTCCACACAGCTTTTGCCCTTCCGGCATCCGATACCAAGCACATATTTCTTCGGAAAAAGCCCCAGTACTGCCTGCTGCAAAAGTTCTTTTTCTTCTGTCACCACAATCATGGCATCCTGCTTTTTCTGACGGAAGTCTTCCCAATCCACCGGAAGCAGTTCCTTCGGCATTCCCAGTTGTTCCAGCTGTTGTGCGCTGTAATGTTCCACCGCGACCGATACGATGTTTCCCTGTAAAATCCGCGTTGAAATGGCTGCAATTCCGTGGGTATCTAACACGCGCAGACAATTTTTCTTTGCAAACAGATCCACTGCGAAACGCCCCGCACAATCTGTCGCCGTGGTCACTACCGCCTGCCCGTGCAAACCTTTGGCAAGCTGTCTTGCAAGCTCATTTGCTCCTCCCAGATGACCGGAAAGAACCGGTACAACATACTGCGCATTTTCGTCGATCACAAGCACGGGACTGTCCACGGTCTTTTTCTCAATAAAAGGCGCAATCGCACGCACTGCAATCCCTGCCGCTCCGATAAATACAAGTGGCATTCCCTGCATGAATGCAAGGTCTACCCACACATCCAAAGGCTCCTTTTCCCGCAGATATACGATTGTCTTTTCCTGCACCTTTTTCCCTTCACAAAATATATTCCCGTAATCCACAGATAACGAAATATTCTGGATTTTTTCTGCAAGCGCACGCCCTTTTTCGCTAAATGCGACCATATATATTCTCATAGCTTCCTCCGGATCTTATTCTTTTGCTTTACGAAATTCTGTCTCGAAATCAGCCGCATACAAACGTGACTTTGCGTAATGCTGATGCGCAATAACATCCCCGACCAGCACCAGCGCAGTCTTTGTAATTCCATGCGCTTTCGCCACTTCGGAAAGCTCCCCGATTGTACAAATATATGCCTCTTCTTCCGGCCATGTTGCCTTATAAACAAGCGCAGCCGGTGTATCCTTTTGATAGCCCCCGGCAATCAGCCGCTCGCTTAACTTTTCTAACATTCCCGTGCTCAGATAAATCGCCATGGAAGCCTGATGTGCCGCAAAACGCTCAATGCTCTCCAGCGGTGGAACTTTTGTCCGGCCCTCCATACGTGTAATAATCAAAGACTGCGATACATCCGGAAGTGTATATTCCAGATTCAGCGAAGCCGCTGCCCCAAAGCAGGCACTCACCCCCGGACAGCTCTCATATGCAATATCCTTTTCATCCAGCAGATCCATCTGCTCGCGCACCGCACCGTAAATGCTCGGTTCCCCCGTATGCAGACGGACGGTCATCTTCCCTTCTTTTTCCGCTTCCTGCATGACAGCAAACACTTCTTCCAGTGTCATGGTCGCACTATTATAGATCCGACACGTTTCTTTCGCATAGTCCAAAAGGGCCGGATTCACAAGCGATCCCGCATAGATGATCACATCCGCTTTCTGCAAAAGACGCATACCTCTGACCGTGATCAAATCTGCCGCCCCCGGTCCTGCTCCAACAAAATAAACCATGTTTCCTCCTTATCTTCCCAGTTCGTAAAGAATTGCATTCACAATCGCAGCGGCAACGTTGCTGCCACCTTTTCTTCCGCGATTGACAATATGCGGAATATCCGTTTCCAAAATCAGTTCCTTTGCAGCTTCCACATTGACAAAACCGACCGGAACCCCAATGATAAATGCCGGTCTCCAATCGCTTTTCTGCATCAGCTCATACAACGAAACCAGCGCCGTTGGCGCATTTCCCACCGCAAAGATTACAGGCTTTTGAATTTCTGCAGCCTTTTCCATACTTACCGTGGCACGCGTGACCTGACGGCTTTTCGCAATGCGCGCAACTTCTTCATCCGCCATAAAACAATACGCAACTCCGCCATAACGTGCAAGTACTTTTTTGTTGATTCCAGCCAGCGCCATATTTGTATCCGTAACAATATCCGCGCCATTTGCAATCAATTCTTTGGCAATCTGCACCGCATTCTTTGAGTAAGTCATCGTGTGCGCATATTCAAAATCCGCACTTGTATGAATCACCCGCTTTGTGACCGGTTCCTCATCTGCCGGAATCGTAATATGCATCTCTTCCAGTTCCTGTCCAATGATCTCGAAACTTCTCTTTTCAATTTCACCCGGCAGTACATATTCAAGTTCTTTCATTTCTTAGTCTCTCCATCAATCGCTCATTACTTGCATGGTCTTTGACCGCAATCCGATAGTATCCCTTTCCCAACCCGCGATAATTTGAGCAGTCGCGGATGAGAATCCCTTCTTTCAAAAGCCTATCATACAATGGCGCTTCTGTGTAAAATAAAATATAATTTGCCACCGAATCATAAATGCGAATATTATCTTTTCCTGTTTCTTTCAACGCATTGATCAGATATTCTCTCTCTCTGCAAATAAGATTTCTCGTGTCTGCAAGATATTTTTCTGCATCCCAGTCCGGCCTTTTCTCATAGATCACACCTGCCGCCTGCGCAAAAACTGACAGATTCCATTCCGGCAATTGCCGGGCAATACATGCCCGCATATGTGGATCTGCGATCAGATACCCAAGCCTTACCCCCGGAATCCCATAGATCTTTGTAAATGCACGCACAATAATCAGATTCTTGAAATCACGGAGCAGCTCCTGTGTATGTGCTTCCCTTGCAAATTCAATAAAACACTCATCCAACACTACCGTTATCCCGCAGTCCTTGCACTTCTTTAACAAAAGCTGCAACATTTCCCGTGAGATTTCATTTCCCACCGGATTTGCCGGACTTGCCAGAAAAAGCAGGTCCACGTCTTCATGCAAAACATCCAGAAACGTCTCCGTAATTGCAAAATTTTCATTTTCTTTCAGTTGTACAAATTCCATATGAGCATCTACCATCTGCGCCGCCCACTCATATCCATAAAAAGACGGAACCGGAATCACGACCTTTTTCGGGCGAATCGCATGTACAATCGCTGCCAGAAGTTCCGATGCGCCATTGCCACACAACACCTGTGATTTTTCTACCGGTGGCTGCAAATTTGCTGCGATTTGCGCAATCAAATTTCCACTTCCCTGCTGCGGATATACTATGACTTGCTCCAAAGCCTCCCGCAAAGCATCTTTCAGCGGATGCGGAGTTCCCAGTGGATTGATATTCACCGAAAAGTCATCTTTTATGTTGTGATTGTATATATCTCCCCCATGAATATTCTCATTACTGTACATACATTTTCCTCTTTCATAGAAAACTTGACACTATCTAGCCAACCCAAAACAGACAGATCAAAGCCAGACATTCGCATAAAATTGCCGTCCGGTACAAGAGTCCATTTGCTCTTTTGATATCTTCGTATTCCACAGGTCTAAGCGCATCTCCAATGGTAGGTTTCTTAACGATTTTGCCAAAATAACTGGCATCTCCCGCCAGCTGTACACCAAGACTTCCTGCACATACGGCTTCTGTCTGTGCAGAATTTGGACTGGCATGTTTTCGTCGGTCTCTTCGCCAGATGCGCCACGCGCCTTTGCCATCATACGCTTTTCCCGGCAAAAAGCTCACCGCAATCATCAGAAGCGCACTGATACGTGCCGGAATATAATTGACCACATCATCCAGCTTTGCTGCACAACGTCCAAAATACATGTATTTGTCATTTTTGTATCCGACCATAGAATCCATGGTATTGATTGCCTTATACATAAACCCGAGAATCGGACCTCCAATTGCCAGATAAATGAGTGGTGCGATCACGCCATCCGATGTATTTTCCGCTACGGTCTCCACTGCAGCCTTTGCCACTCCGGTAGCATCAAGTACCTGTGTATCCCGCCCAACGATCATCGACACCGCGTAGCGCGCACCTTCCAGATCATCCTTTTTCAATGCCTCATATACTTTCATGCTTTCTACTTTCAGGCATTTTGTAGCAAGAATCTGATATGTCATAATGCCTTCCATGATACATCCGGCGAATGGATGCAGCCAATATCCCACCACCAGAATCGCCGCCGCGACAACAGCGGTCAGACATACCACCAGAATCGTCATCGCCACACCTCGCCAAAACTGCGCGCCTTTTTTCAATTCCGCACGATTCCATTTGGAACATTTCGCGATCAGACTACCGATCAGCCGGATCGGGTGCGGCAGCCAATGCGGATCTCCCACAAGCAGATCCAGTAGAAAACCCCCGAATAAAGCAATTATGTGATATTTAATCATCTGAATCCTCTTTCCTGTGTAACAAAACGAATCTGTTCTCCTGCAATCAAAATCCGGCAGGAAAAACCACCCGCGTTTTCGACCTGATAATCATAGTAATCTCCGCCACCATAATGGCTCAAAAGCGCCATGATCGTCCCACCATGCACAACGGCTGCCACCGTAACTTCCCGGTCACTTCCACAATCCCTGCACATATTGCTCTGCGCATAGTTTCTTAAATAATCCGCCACATTTTCCATTCCTGCGCATACACGGTCAATAAATTCCACCCGGCTTTCTCCTTCCGGAAAAGGCAGCGTACCATTGCTGTCGATCCATGCCTGATACTGCGGATTTCCATTGAGCTGCTCATAATTTTTTCCCTCGAAAGCTCCGAAATTCATTTCTTTCCACTCCGGAATCTCAATTTTTTCTCTATCCGGAAACAAAATTTGAGCACTCTCCCGGCATCTTTGCATCGGACTGGTAAAAACAATCTCCGTCTGTGCCAATCCTGTCATTTTTTCTTTCAAAGACTCTATCTGCATTCTTCCCTCCGCAGAAAGTGCCTCTTCCGTCCATCCAAGATAACTGTGCCGGCGGTTTGCCGGCGTCTGTCCATGGCGGATCAAATAACATTTTATCTTCATTTAATTCTCTGCCCTATTCCACACATAATTCGTTCCACACGATCAGCCCTTTTTGCCACTTCAATAAGGAAACGTCCCAGGCGTTCCCGATATTCCCGCTCAAACGCGTCCATTGGAACAATGCCATTTCCGACCTCATCGCATATAACTGCAATCTCTGGACGCCCTGCAAGAATTGCCCGGGCATCTTCCTCAGCCGGCTTTTTTTCCTGCAATTCCTCACGGAACCACACTTCAAAATCATCCCAGATTTCTTCCTTTGCAATGCCCCGTTCCTGCAGAACATACGCTTTCTTTCCCTGAGCCACGCCACCAATATATAACTCCATTTTGTACCTCCCCGGTTTTCATAAAAAATCTATCACATTTTTTGGAACATCAGCCCATGCATAATTTGCCTTCGGCAAATGGGCTGACGCTACATGATAGATTTTTATAAAAAATCTATCACATTTCTTGAAACAACAGCAGCAACAGCCATCGCCCCCTCACACAATGTAAGGAAATAGCCGGCCGTGTCCCCGGTAATTCCATTCAGTTCCCGATAGCTTTTCCACCAATAGTACAGATACGTAAGTCCCGCTGCTACAAGCACAAAAATTGCAGTCTTGGCCTGAAGCCATATCATCAGTATGGCACACAAAATGATCTGCAAATAAAGCGCGCCTTTTACCCATCGCTCATGCGCTGTGCTCGCAAAATGATACAGCAGTCCGTCACTTTTTGCGGAACGGAGCGACACTACACCGAGTCCGCTCAGGCAACGGGAAAGGAAAAATCCGCAACAGAATACTCCCAGATTTCCTGCTCCCTCGATCTGCCCGAACGCGCCCATATAAATCAATCCAAACACCGCCAGCATAATTACGGAAAAGGCTCCAATATGTGCGTCCTTTAAAATCTCAAGTTTTCGTTCTCTCGGCTGATAGGAATGAAATGCATCCATGGTATCCATATACCCATCTACATGAAAACCACCTGTCACAAGCAACGGAATTGCCGTCGCAACACACACATAGGTCCACTCATGAAATCCCAGATTTTGTGCAATCCGATACCAGGCAAACACCAATGCTCCAATTACCGCTCCCACCCATGGGAAAAAGCACATACTGTAACGCATATCTTCTTCTTTCCATTCAAACTGTGGCATTGGTATCTTCGAATATGTTGAAAATGCAATAATCATCGCTTTTATAATGTGCATGAATTTTCTCTCTTTTCTATCATTGTCTTATTTCACTTTTACCGGAATTCCCACGATTACTTCCGTCACATGATCTGCCATCCGTGCCAGTTCCTGATTGACCCGCCCAAGCACTCGGATATATGACATCGTCTGTGCATCATAGGATATCCCATCTTCGAAAACATTATTGCTTACAATCACAAGCTTGTCCAGCTTTTCGGCAAGTGTCCGGATTCCACCCGTTACTTTTTCTACCAGAAAATCTTCTCTTTCTGTCTCGCTCATCCCGCTTGCAAAATCTTCCGTTTCACCATCAAACATTTCATTTGCAACAAGATTGGACATACACTCCAGCAGCGCTTCATTTTCTGTCTCTTTCCTGTCTCTTGTAACAATCTCTGCCGCTTTATGCATATTCCTTGGCTGTTCGATCGTTTGAAATCCTTTTCCCGCCCGAAGCCTCTGATGGCGCGCGACTTTTTTCCTGCCTTCCTCATCATAGACCTGCATCGTTGCAATATAATATTTTCTTTGGCTGTCCACTAACAGATTTTCCGCGAATTCCGATTTTCCGCTGCCACTTCCTCCAATAACCAAATGTATCATTCCATTTTCCTCTTAACGGACACAATCCTTATCCGAGAATCGCTCATATTGCTCGATTTCCATGGTTTCAAATGTTGTCTGCTTTTCATAAATCGTCAACGCAAGGTCTAACAATTCGCACATCATAACGGCACCGGTTCCCTCGCCCAACGCCAGATTTGCATTAATCACAGGATGTAACTCCAATTCGTCTGCCAACAAGCGCGTCGCCGGTTCCTTGCTGCAATGCGATGGAATCAAAAATTCCCGCACTCCCGGCACCAGCCGTTGCGCTACAAGTCCCGCAAGTGTACTGATCAATCCATCCAGAAGCACCGGAATATGATAAAGCGCACCCCCGATACAGACCCCTGCCATTCCTGCGATATCCAAACCTCCGAATGTCGCTAAAATCTGCAGTGTATCCATATGTGCTACCGGGTATTTTTCCAACGCGCTTTTTATGACCTGCGCTTTTCTTTGCAGTCCCGCATTACTTAAACCGGCACCTCTTCCAATCCATCTCTCTAATGCCACCGGATCTGTATCATCTTTCTCCATAAGCGCGATTGCCACAGCACTGCTCGTTGTTGTATTGCCAATTCCCATTTCGCCGGTACCAAGCAAAGTATATCCCTTGTCTTTACACTCCTGCACCAACTGTATTCCGACTTCGATTGCACGCAATGCCTCTTCTTCCGTCATCGCCGGCTCCAAAAGAAAATCTCTCGTCCCCTTCATAATCTTGCAATCACGAACGCCGGGAATCTTTTCCGCACTGTTGATTCCAATATCCACCGGGATGACATCGACGCCCGCATGTACCGCCATCTTTCCAACAGAACTCTGTTGCTTTCCCATAAAAGAAGTCACGATTGCAGTCACTTCCTGTCCGGACTGGCTGACATGTTCCGCAACAATTCCGTTGTCCGCACACATAGCAATGATTGCCTTTTTTTGCAGATTCAAATCGGTGCTTCCCAAAATACCACCGATTCGCGCCAGAAGCAGTTCAAACTCTCCCAGCCCATCCAATGGTTTCGCAATTCCATCCCAGATTGCTTTTACTTCTTTTTCTATTTTCTTATTTATTGGTTCAATCGTTAAAGCCAAAAGTTCTTCTCTTGTCATATACTCTTATCTTTCCCAGTCACAACTGATTTTTGCTTCCCTTAAAATAGAATATACATACTCCATATCCATATGCGCTCTCAGGCCATCTGCCAGACGATCATATTGTGATTCCTTAAACGCCGCATAATCATAATGTTCTTTTGCCTCCCAGAAAATGCCTTTTCGCTTTGCAAGAATTCTCACAATATCTTCCGCAATACTTCCCTGGTCAAAAACGCCATGTACATAGCTTCCATATACATTCTCCGTTTTATTTCCGGCATCTTTTTCACAGTCACATTCTATCCCTTGTACATCTCCCTGCACATCAGTGCATGCCAACTTTCGTACCATCTGCGTACCTATACTTACCGTATTTCGTATCTCCTGCGTTTTCCCCATATGAATCTCATATCCACTGTATGCTTTTCCTGATAATGGTGCAAAAAGCCCCGCAAGATCATAAAATGTTCCACTTACCTGTTTTCTCGTCTTCTCCGGCATAAGAACTGTATGCTCCGGCAAAAGCTCCATCCCCCGGATTTCTTTGCAGCTCTGTTCCACCCCATAAGGATCTTCGATCGACATTCCAAGCATCTGGTATCCACCACAGATTCCCCAGATAGGAATCTGTCCTGAAAGCTTTTTTATTTTTGCCTCAAGTCCATTTTGCCGCATCCACTGCAAGTCCCCAATCGTATTTTTGCTTCCCGGAATCAAAATCATATCCGGATTTCCAAGTTCCTTTACCGATGTAACATAGCGGACGGATACATCCGGCAACTGCTCAAACACATTGAAATCCGTAAAATTCGAAATGCGTGGCAGACGAATCACTGCCAGATCAATCAGTCCTGTCTCTTTATTTTCCAACTGTGCACTGAGACTGTCCTCATCCTCAATGGAAAGCTGCATATAAGGAACCACTCCCGTCACTTTTACATTTCCCCGCTCCTCAAGCATTTCAATTCCCGGATCGAGAATCGTTTTATCTCCGCGAAATTTATTTATAATCAGTCCTTTAACCCGTTCTTTTTCCTCTTCTTCCAACAACATCAATGTTCCCAGCAGTTGCGCAAACACACCACCCCGGTCAATATCTCCAACAAGCAAAACCGGTGCATCCACAAGCTTTGCCATTCCCATATTAACAATATCGTCCTTTTTTAGATTAATCTCCGCAGGGCTTCCTGCACCTTCGATTACAATAATATCTGCCTGCTTTTCCAATTCCTGAAACGCTTTGCAGATGTCCGGAATCAGTTTCTTTTTGTATGCAAAATAATCGCGAGCACTCATGTTTCCCAATACTTCCCCATTGACAATCACCTGAGAACCCACATCATTGGTCGGTTTCAATAAAATGGGATTCATGTGCACCGAAGGTTCCATTCCTGCCGCCTCTGCCTGCATGACCTGCGCTCTTCCCATTTCTAATCCTTCTTTTGTAATATAAGAATTCAATGCCATATTCTGTGATTTAAAAGGCGCCACCCGGTACCCATCCTGTTTGAAAATGCGGCATAACCCCGCCGCAATCAGACTCTTTCCTGCATTTGACATTGTTCCCTGTATCATGATCACTTTTGACATAAAAAAACCTCCTTGCCACAATCGGACAAAGAGGAATCAGGATAGCTTTCACTATCCCTCCAAATATAACCAATTAATCGTGGCTGGTTTGCACTTTTGTTGGATTTCTTTTTCGCATTTATTATACTCCAACCCTTTGCAAATTACCACTCCCGAGTCCTCATAAGGAACTCTTTTGCCTTCTCCTCTAAGTGGTAATAAACTCTTCCACCCAGTCACAGATCTTTCTTCTGGCATTTGCCGGAATTTTTTTCTGACAATCTTTCATATGCTTTACATGTGTTTCATCTGTCAACTGGTCCATTGCCTGCATTAGCTGTAATCTCGGCCAATGCACCGCATAACTCATTCCATTCTTTGAAAAATACTTTATATTCTTTGATTCGCACCCCGGAATTGGCTTCATATGAATATACGGAACATTTGCCACAGCAGCTTCCGTTGAAGAAAGCCCACCCGGTTTTGACATAAAAATATCACATGCATACATATAATTTGCCATCTCATCCGTTCTCTTTATGACTACGAGATCTTGTTTATGTTTTTTCTTCAATCTTTGCATCTTTGTATACAATTTTTCGTTGTTACCACAGACCACAATTACTGTTCCTGAAATTTTCCGTTTCCAAAACCACATCCACAAAATTTTTGTATAAGTGACCATATTTCCTGCACCGATACTTCCACCTGTCAAAAGAATATATTTGCGATTTTTGTCCAACCCAAGCGATTTTCTCGCATATGTTCGAAGTTCCCCGGCCTCTGCTTCTGTGCGAACCGTATCAAACTTCCGGCCTACCGGAATTCCATATGGCAAAATTTTTTCTTTTGGGATGCCTCTTTTTACGAAATCTCTGACTTGTGCTTTTCCCGGAACTACATAATAATCACAGTCCGTTTCTTCTGTAAATGGAATACACACATAATCCGTTGCTATGAAAACAGATAACGGAAGTTTTTCTCCTCTTTTTTTCAAATATGTGATCAACTCCGCCGGATACAGATGTGGCATAAGAATCACATCGACCGGATGCTCGCGCAAGTATATACTTAATTTTTTTGCAACAGCAATATTTGCATAATACACTGGCGACTTTCCCGGTACTTTGCGCACCAGAGACCCAAGCGAATAAATAAAGCCAAAAAGTTTCGGTGATCTCTGTACCATCTTCACATAAACATTTCCCACTTCAGTTGCAAGTTTATGGCTGACTAATTCATAGGGATCCATCATTGTAACCCGATGGCCTCTGTATTCAAGTTCTTCTTTTATTGCAAATCCGGCAGCATTATGGCCACCACCTGTACTGCATGACAAAATTAACGCGTCCATAATAACCTCACCTTACATTCCTCTCGCTTCTCTGTACTCAAATGTAAACGAATGCATACAATAATCGTAATCATCAGGAAGCCTAATTTCTGTGCAATACTTTCGCCCCAGACAAAAACAATCCCTGTTCCCAAAATATACGATGCCATTGTTCGATAAAAATGTGGCGTAATTCTTATAACAAGTGAAAACAAAATAAAAAAGCATGCCAATATCAACGCCACACCGATGTTCGGCCAATACCCTAACAGACATCCAAAGGATACTGCAATTCCTTTTCCACCCTTCCATTTATGAAAAATTGGCCAGATATGTCCGGCTACTGGTGCAACCAGAACCAATGCACTGCCTAATACAACGATGATTTCCGGTCGACCTCCCCATAACTGTTCGTCTATTCCCCACATGCAGTTCGCAAATTGTGTCTGCAACATGTTTGCGCATAAAAAAACAGGGATAAAACCTTTCCCCATGTCGCATACTAATGTCAATATTCCACACAGCATGCCGCCTTGCATAAATGCATTCGCCGTACCCGGGTTCTGGTCCTTTGTTTCCCTGATAATGTCTTTTTTCGCTATTAATTTTCCAAATAAAGGCGCAAATAAAATACTTCCCAGTATATATCCCATCACGATAAAGGTAAGATAATATAGCATAATATCCGCCTCCTTATAATATAAAAAATGCCTAGTTCCGGAATCGAACCAGAGACACGAGGATTTTCAGTCCTCTGCTCTACCAACTGAGCTAACCAGGCATGTTTCACTCACGCGGAACATTTAGTATTTTACATAATGATACAGCAATTGTCAAGATAAAATATTAAATTTATTAAAAAAGTTTTAGAATATGTCAAGTCTTCCAAAAAGAAGACTTGACATCTATTGCCTGGCTGAAGTCCAAGTTAAAAGATTTTTAGGAAAACGGAAGAATATCTTCCGTATAGCAGCGAAGAACTTCACCTACACTCCAGGCCTGTGCATAGCAGCCGCGGCAGTGATGTGGTGCATCTCCATCAAAAATTTCAGAGATGGAACCAATACATCCATCATAAAACTGTTCCTGTACCGGCTTGAGGTAATTTCTTGCCTGAAGGAGTGATTCTTCCGAGTGATGGTGTACTTTGGTATAAGCGGTAATGAAACCACCCATCAGATAGCCCCAGACAGTACCCTGATGGTAAGCGGCGTCTCTCTTTGGAAGGGAACCACAGTAGATTGGATGATAATCTTTGTGATCCCTTGAAAGAGAACGAAGTCCCGGACCGGCAACAAGTTCGCGTTCCACTGTTGCAACCACGGCTTTGGCCTTGTCTTCCGGAAGCATGGTATATGGGAGTGAAACAGCATAAATCTGGTTTGGACGTATGCTGTCATCTTTGAGATCATTGTCCACGACATCGTACAGACATTGCTTTTCTTCATTCCAGAATTCGTACACAAAAGATGGTGCGACTTTTTGTGCCAATTCTTCATAAGGGTTTTCTTCATCAAAACATTTTGCCAGTTCAGACATTACCCGCAGAGCATTATACCACAGAGCATTGATCTCTACCGGCTTGCCGTGGCGCGGTGTGACAACCCAGTCACCGACACGCACATCCATCCAGGTGACCTGATCGATTCCACTTCCGGCATGGATCAGACCATCAGAATCCATATAGATTGAAAAATCGGTGCCTTCTTTGTAGGCAGAAATGATCTGTTTCAATGCCGGATAAATTTCTTTTTGGATAAAAGAATAATCTTCTGGTGTTTTTGTGTATTGCAGATACTGGTGGACAGCATAAAAGTACCATAGAGATGCATCTGCGGTATTGTATAAAGGCGCCTGTCCGTTATCCGGAAACATATTTGGCACAAGCCCGTTATGGATATATTTTGCAAAAGTAACAAGGATTTCCCGTGCTTCCGCAAAACGTTTGGTTGAAAGCGTCAGACCGGAAAAGGCAATCATGGTGTCTCTGCCCCAGTCGGTGAACCATGGAAGTCCGGCGAGAACTGTTTTCAGGCCGGTAGAATCCCGTCGGACGAGAAACTGATCAGCCGCTACAACAAGTGTGTTGGCAAAGAAATCTTGCTTATATCCGGCAAGGTTGATCAAATGCTCGAGATATTTTTCTTTTTGATAAACAAGCCTATGAGCGGTATCTGCTGCTGCCGGATATTCAAAGGTATTTCCGGTTTTTATTACGCTGCACACAATAGAGAACTGCACGGTTGATTTGGCTGGAATCATAACAGAAATATCGTATGGACAGTAATGTGTATCGAGTCCCGGGGACTCATTATCTACTTCAGTCTGATATTGCATATTATCATCGTAAACATGTTCACGTTTGCGCAAGGTACTCTTACTGCAGGAAAGTACAATCTGTATATCTGGTTGTGAAGCAGGTGTCAGGGTGAATCCACCATATGCATTCTTTTTTGCACTCAATCGTAAGGAATCCCGCGTGGAATTGTTGCTGTGTTCACGGAAATTCATAAGCGGCGTAATACGAAGGAAAGCCTGTGGTCCGGCATTGGAAATGCTGTAAGCAATTGCAACTGTATTTTCATTCTGGACAAGTGCGATATGTTTTTCCAGATATACACTTCCGGCTTTGTAGGTAAAAGTTACAGTACCATCATAATTGAAATCGGTCAGATAGCGCTGACCCTGTGTATAAACAGGTTGACGTTGTTCAAAATCGGATGCTACAAAAACCGTATCTTCCTGTTGATATACATCTGGTATATCGTGTGCGGAAACAGTTGATTTGGATATGACAGCACCAGCGTGCTGGGAAGTTTCAAGGTTATACACGTCTTTATTTTGTATAATGGATTCATTTGTCTTGGAAAAGACCAGGTAGCGTTCTACCGGTGGATGCAGGCTGGCAATCAGATATCCCTGATGCGTACGGTTACAGGCACCAATGATGGAACCGCCTGCATATCCTCCGATGCCGTTAGTCATCGCCCATTCCCGGCGAATGTTATCGGTAAAACCAGATAACTGTTTGTCTGTTAAATGATAATTCATATTACCCTCCCGAAATTAAACGAAAAATATAAATCTATTGTATCGTTTGAATGGAAAAAAATCTATACAAGATTATTAAAAAGTATAATATTATAGAAATAACAGGAAATTTAATGTATAATGTATATAATACATGTTAAAGGAGATAAAAAATGTTAGAGGTATATGTACTGACACCGGTTCACAAAACTACGACAAAAGTATTTTTATCCATTTTGTCACTGGTGATTACAATTGTATCATTGGTATTGGCCTGTTATAGCCCGCTGATGATTTTTATGACACTGATTTTTGGAGTATTGTTTTATTTTATTACATTTCGTTCAAACAAAGAATATGAGTGCTCCTATTTTGATGGAGAGGTTCGTTTCGCGAAGATCATGAACAAGAGCCGCCGCAAGAGACTGGCCGTATATTCGATGGATGAGGTTTCACAGATTGCACCGGCGGGGGACCGCAGTGTCTATCGATACGAAACAGATAACACTGTGAAAGTTCTTGATTATACTTCGAAGATAAAAGATCAGCCTTATTATGAAATGGTCGTTCAGAAAGAAGGCAATACCTATCTGATCAAATTTGAGCCGGATGATAAATATCTGGATGCGGTTCAGGTAAAATATGCGCAGAAAGTCATTCGTAGACAGGCTTAAGTTGCAAAGGAATTAATAAGGATAGAAAAAGATGCACAACAGACTTTCTGTTGTGCATCTTTGGTTGTTCGGATATAATAGTATTAATTCTCGTTGTCAAGATAGTGCATACGGGAATCACTACCAATATTATGGTTTTTGGAAAGCGTAGCGGAAGAACCCTGCTGATTCAAAACCTTTAAGCACTTTGGACAAAGAGTTCCGAATGTGATGGGAGCACCGCACCGCTGACAGTGTAAAGCAGATACGTTGGATGCTGCATTTTTTGTACGGTATTCAATACGGCCATCGCGAATCCATTCCTTGACCTGTTTGAGAGGAATACCAAAATGGGCAGCAACTTCATATTCATTTACATTGTTGGAGCGAATGAAATGTTTTACCTCGTTGAATAATTGATTATCTTTACAGCGGGGACACAGCTCACCTTCGTAATTCTTGGGAAGCGGGCGTCCACAAAATTCACATTGTTTGTATTTGCCAAAAAGGCCTTCTTCTACTGCCATACAGTTTCCTCCGACTGTTAAATGATTGTAATCATTATAACATACATTTTATTTGATTAAAAGTTTTACCTTACTAATAGAAAGGAAGCATACAGGTAATGTATCATATAGAAAAAAAACAGCCAATAGCAGTATTTGATTCTGGTGTGGGTGGAATCAGTGTACTGCGTGAACTTACAAAAATTATGCCAAAAGAAGATTTCATATATTTTGGAGATTCGAAAAATGCACCATATGGTGTGAAAACGAAGGAAGAAGTAAGAAAGCTTACGATTGCCTGTGCGACTCGTTTGTTTGATCAGGGAGCAAAAGGGCTGGTTGTTGCATGTAATACGGCGACAAGCGCAGCAGTGCGGGTTTTGCGGGAAATGTATCCATATATTCCGATTGTTGGCATTGAGCCCGCAGTTAAACCGGCAGTATTATGTATGGATCATCCGCGCGTACTTGTGATGGCAACACCTATGACAATCCACGAGGAAAAACTGCATAATCTGATTGCAAAATATGAGGACAAGGCTACGATTATTCCACTTCCATGTCCGGGGCTTATGGATTTTGTAGAGAGAGGAGATCTTGACGGGGAGGATCTTTGCCGGTATCTGGAAGATTTGCTTTATTCTTACCGCAACAATCAGATTGATGCGGCAGTACTTGGATGCACACATTATCCATTCGCAAGAAAACAGATTCAAAAAGTGTTAGGCAGTAAAGTGCAGATATTTGACGGAGGAGAAGGAACCGCCCGCGAAATGCGACGCAGACTGGACGAAAAGGGACTGCTTCGGGAAGAAGAGCACGTTGGGAATATTGTGTTTCAAAACAGTCTTGCAGATGATACGAAGATTGCTTTGTGCAGAAGATTACTTCAAAGTACATGAATTTTTAAAAATGGTCATAAGTAGGCATCTTCCGTTTTTAAGCCTTGAACATATAGTTAAAATAAGCATCTTTAAAGGCTGCAGAGTTGTTCCTTGAAACAGGGATTGTCACCTGATGACAGGTGATGATTGAATTTTTTGTAAACTGCTCGATGTGGCGCATATGCACAATATAGCTTCTGTGACATTTGAAAAAGCCAATCTCCGGTGTGAAAAATTGTTCACATTTGGAGAACTGTTCATGTATTTTTATCACAGAACTGTTTGTCATATGCACGTTCACCTGTTTGTTCATGGCTTCCAGATATTCAATATCAGAAATGCGAAGTTTACAAAATCCGTTTGCTGTCTGGGCAGAAAAATATTGTTCCGATTGTCTGGACACTTCTAAAAAATAGTTCATGGTATCAAATAACTGTTCTTTTGAAACAGGCTTTAACAGATAATGCAGCGCATGAACTTCATAGGAATCGATGGCATATTCTTTCGATGAAGTTAAAAAGATAATCGGTGTATGGTCATCATTGTTACGTAGTTCTTTTGCTGTATCTAAACCGCTTAAGAGCGGCATCATAATATCTAAAATAATCAGATCCATGCAGTGCTTCTGACGTGCGCGGAGCAGCTCGTCTCCATCGGAAAAATGATAGAGTGTGAGAGCAATTTTTTGTTGTTGCGCCCATTGCTCCAACAGGGCACATACCTTTGCGATGCATTGGATATCATCATCACATACTGCGATTTTCATAAGTCATTCACCTTATATCCTATGTTATATTTCCATTATAAAATAATCCACATAATAAAACAATGTTCATCCATAGAAAAATCACCACTGACAACTCACGCCATATATGAACCATTCGCGCCATTCTTTCGAATACAGTAGAAAAAACAGTATAATAAATCTATCAAAATACAAAACGAAAAGGAGTAACGCATATGGAAAAAAAGAAAATGACATGGACAAAACGAATCTTAACACTCATGGTTGCAGTTGCTGTGCTACTTACAAGTTCTCTTGTAACCGTACCGGTGTATGCCGCTTCCAAACCAATGGTAGTCAAATCGTATATGTTGGCTAAGGGAGAAAAATTTACATTAAATGTATACGATGAGCCGGATAATGCAAAGATTTCTTATAAATCCAAGAAATCGTCCGTTGCATCTGTGAATAAAAAGGGTGTTGTAACTGCAAAGAAACCTGGAAAGACAGACATTGTTGTGACGATAAAAGTTGGCAAGAAAACTTATCAGGCAAAAACAAAGGTAACAGTTAAAAAATCTATGACAGCGGCTGAATATGTAGCTACAACATATGCAGAGCTTGCACTGATGTATACATCTGCCTATGATTTGGCAATCGCAAACGGCTGGGACCAGGACGCAGATGTCGTTGATACATTGAATGAGGTTGGAGATATTGTTACAGCTGCTGGCGATATGACAAAACATCCAAAGAAATATTCAGAGGATGATTTTATAGCAGAACTGGATGCTATCGAGAAAGCAGCAAATGGAGTGCTGGAACTTCTTCCAATCATATCCGAACCTGCACAATAAATGGTCGCACCATATTTTGATGCATTTGGGATAAGAAAAGCTTGTAAAGAGGAAAAATCTAAAAAAAATCTAAATTTTTTGGAGAGAATTTTAGAAATGTTTTTGAAATCGTACATATTAAGGACACAATTTGTGCATATACTATATCTTGTAAACGGAAATCATTCCTTTACATTATTCCCTTTTTATTTAATAAACATTTTCATAACTAAACTCCTCGAAGAGAAGCCATCCCGGAAGGGTTGGCTTCTCTTCATGTGCAAAAAAGTTGACTATAGGGTTTCCGGGGAATCGTGTACAGGCTTTGTATAAGTCTGATAATGATGCTGCCGGTATTCCAGTGGCGTTTGCCCGGTCGCTTTTTTGAAACATGAAATAAAGTAACTTTGTGAGGCAAAGTTAAAATATCCTGCAATATCCGATGAACTCATATCAGAGTACAGGAGCATGGTTTCAGCAGCTTTCAGCTTTTTCTCAAGAATATATTTTTTTATTGTTGTGCCGGTTTCCTTTTTGAACAAGTATGACAGATAGGATGGGGTAAGTCCAAGAATCGAGGCTATCTTATTTAAAGACAGTGGTTCCTGAAGATGGTTGTTGATGTAATCAATCGCCTGTGCAATGGGAATCGGATAGTTCGCTTTTTTCTCCAATGCTGCCATTCTCGTTGTAAAGTCCAGCAACATTTCTCCCTGTAGATAAAGAATTTTCTGTGAGTTATTGCAGACATCCATTTTATTGATGTACAAGTCACTGATCGTATAAGCTTCTTCACGAATCATGCCGTATTCTACACACAGTCTTGTGATTAAGGCTGTGAAAATGACAAAATGGTATTTGGTATTCTGAAGAGGATCTCTGGAGAGAATCCCGTTTTTTTCATTTCCGGAAGCATCTGGTTTCATATAATTTTGTGCATATTCTTTTACTAAAGAAATATCTCCGGTAGCAACAGCAAAATAAAGGCGTGCTTCTTCTTCGTATCCGACATGTTCAAGCAGTTCTTCACGCTGGTGGAACATTCGGTAGCTCAATTCTCTTTCAATACCCATGTGTAAGCCCTTTCTTTGTTAACACTAAGGTCTGCATCGATGATATCTTTTGACCCTTGAATTGTATGATAGTATACTATAATATACCATAAAGAAACAATATATATCGTAAAAAAATTATATATATTGAAATGTGATTTCGATACAATGAAAGAGACAAGAAGGTAAAGCATATACAGCCTGATATGAAAGGGAAAATATATGGAAAGCGAAAAAGGCTTCATTGTGATGGAAAAGAATCCGAAGTCTATAATAGACAATTGATGGTGAAGAACGGGTATAAAATTATAAACCAGGAGGTAGAAAAGCATGGCAAAGTTTCCAGAAAATTTTATGTGGGGAGCCGCAACAAGTTCCATTCAGATTGAGGGTGTGGCACCGGAGAGTGGAAAAGGAAAAAACATATGGGATGAGTTTTCCCATATTCCGGGAAAAACGAAAGATGGGTATACGCCGGATGTGGCATGTAGTCATTTCTATAGATATAAAGAAGATGTGCAGATTATGAAGCAAATGGGAATTCAGGCATATCGTTTCTCCATTGACTGGAGCAGAGTGATTCCGGATGGAGTTGGAAAAGTAAATGAAAAAGGATTGCAGTTTTATTCGGATCTGATTAATGAACTGCTGGAAAATAATATTGAACCATATGTGACATTATATCATTGGGAGCTTCCATTAGCATTACATCATAAGGGGGGCTGGCTTAATGATGAAATTGTGGAATGGTTTGGAAATTATGCGGCTTTGATTGCTAAGACTTTTGGCAACCGGGTAAAGCATTTCTTTACCATCAATGAGCCACAGTGCTTTATCGGACTGGGATATCTGCAAGGGGTTCATGCGCCAGGCTATAAGTGCTCCGTAGCAGATACATTAAGAATGTCGCACAATGTGTTAAAAGCACATGGCCGTGCCGTGCAAATGCTCCGGGAGTATGCACCGGATGCGCAGGTAGGTTTTGCACCAACATGTGGTATTCCATACCCGGCGTCAGACAAAGCGGAGGATGTGGAAGCAGCAAGACAGGTGATGTTTAGTGTTCCGGAGAGTGACAACTGGACATGGAATGTTCCGTGGTGGTCAGATCCGGTGCTGCTTGGGCATTATCCGGAGGAAGCACTCAGAAGATTTCATAAGGAGCTTCCGAATATCACGAAGGAAGATCTGAAGTTGATTTCAGAACCAATTGATATATATGGACAAAATATTTATAACGGCTGGATGGTAAAAATGGGAGATGATGGAAAACCAGTAACTGTTTCGAGATATCAGGGATTTCCAACGACTGCGACCGGATGGCCGATTACGCCGGAATGTCTGTACTGGGGACCAAAATTTTTATATGAGCGTTATCAGAAACCAATCTATATTACAGAAAATGGTATTTCATGCAATGATGTTATTTCGCTGGATGGAAAAATACATGATGCCGGCCGTATCGATTTTGAAGAACGATATCTTGCGCAGCTTAACAGAGTTATACAGGATGGTGCGGATATTCGTGGCTATTTTTACTGGTCACTGATGGACAACTTTGAATGGTCCGAAGGATACACGCAGAGATTTGGACTGGTTTATGTGGATTACCGGACAGGCGAGCGTATTCCCAAAGACTCTGCCAGATGGTATCAGAAAGTGATCGAAAATAATGCGCTCACCTTTTAAAAGATTGGAATAATTTCAACAAAAAATGCTAAAAAAACCATAAATACTTTGTTAAATTTCTAACAAATAAAGGGGTTACATTTTTACAGGTCAGGGTGTAAAATAAACGGAGATTAAAAGGAGGTAAGAATAATGGAAAATATACCACTTTGGCTGTGCATACCATTTGCCGGTCTTTTATTATGTATTGCTATTTTTCCGCTGGTTAAGGGAGAATGGTGGGACAAGAATAAAGGCTGGGCGGTATTGCTCTGGTCGCTGTTATTTGTAATCCCGTTTGCTGTAAAATATGGAGCAGGAGAGACGGCAGAAACGGTATTGGAATGTATCGTAAATGATTATCTGTCCTTTATTGTTTTATTGTTTGGTCTGTTCTGTGTTTCGGGAAATATCAATTTGGAAGGAGATTTCGTCGGTTCGCCCCGCATGAATACAGGATTGCTGGCCATCGGTACCTTGCTTTCGAGCTGTATCGGTACAACCGGTGCGAGTATGCTGCTGGTACGTCCGATGATTCAGATGAACTCTTGGAGAAGAAATAAGAGTCACATTATGGTGTTCTTTATTTTCCTGATTTCCAATATGGGTGGATGTCTGACCCCAATCGGTGATCCGCCACTTCTGATGGGATTTATGAGAGGTGTTCCGTTCCAGTGGAGTTTACGCCTTTTTCCGATTTTGATTTTTAATATGGTAATCTTATTGACGGTCTTTTATTTTATCGACCGCAAAGCCTACCGCAAAGATATTGCGCTTGGTATGAGACCTGACATTTCAAAACCTACTACTACATTTAAGGTCAATGGTCTTCACAATATCATTTTTATGGTCATGATTGTTGTGGGTGTTGTATTAAGTGGTGTGCTTCCGAGTGTGAAAGCATTCCAGGATGCACAGGGAAATGTACTCTCTATCCCGATTTTTCAGAGTGTGAAGCTTCCGGTTCCTACACTGATCGAGATTATCATTATTCTTGTTGCTGCAGGACTTTCATTTAAGACAACAAAGTCTGAAGTCCGCACAAAGAACCATTTTACCTGGGGGGCAATCGAAGAAGTTGCAGTATTGTTCATCGGTATTTTTATTACCATGCAGCCGGCGCTCATGATTTTAAAGAGCAAAGGTGGAGAACTCGGTTTATCCAAACCATTTGAGATGTTCTGGGCAACTGGTGCATTATCAAGTTTCCTGGACAATACTCCAACGTATCTGGTATTCCTTACGACAGCAGGAACACTTGGAGCAACAGCAGGTGTCGCTACAACCGTTGGAACGGTTACGGTCAAAATGCTTATGGCAATCTCCTGTGGTGCAGTATTTATGGGTGCCAACACTTATATCGGAAATGCTCCGAACTTTATGGTTAAGTCTATTTCCGATGAAAACGGTATCAAAATGCCATCCTTTTTCGGATATATGTTATGGTCCATTAAGTTTCTGGTACCGGTATTCATTATTGATACACTGATATTCTTTTTGTAGGAGGTAGAAGGCTATGGAAAACAAAGAAATTTACAAAAAGCTGGCGAACCAAATCTATGAACTGGATGAGAAAGTGTATAAGGCTTCCGGTTCAAATCTTGGAAAGACATTTACAGGAGAAAAGGTTCGTGTTATTGAAAATCTGACAATGCTGATTGCCTCCAATCCGCAGGGACATCTGCTTCGAAGCGAGATGGCTCTCATTGGAAATATGGCAAGAAGTATTCGCGATAAGCAGGTACGTCGTGAGTTACTGATTGAATATAATTCTATTCTTGAAGAAATTGCCAATCTGCCAATGAGCTTTGGTTCAGTTGATATTGTGGACGAAGATCTTGCAGATATGAATTCTTCTATTTTGAGTAAGAATTTCTCAGAGAAGGATCACCTTGTTATCTGCATCAGCCGTTCACACGGAAGTGCCGGTACGGATATCGGTTTTGCATTGGCTGAAGCGTTGCATATTAACTACTATGATGAAGCTGTTTTAAATCAGATTCTGGAACGCCGGGATGTCAAAGAATTCGGTCCGGATGCATCTAAGATCAGTTCTTTCAACCGTTATCATGGACTGTCAAAGAAAGATGCTTCTTTCTTCCGTCAGAGTGCATTGATCTGTGAGCTGGCAAAACAGGAGGATATGATTGTTATGGGACGAGCAGCAGATGTCGTACTGACCGGACAGCATATTCCACACATCAGTATTTACATTACTGCACCATTTGCAATTCGTGTGCGTCGTATGATGGAGCTGAAGAATCTGGATTTGAAGCAGGCAATTAATCTGGTTCGTAAAATGGATCATAAGCATCAGGATTATTATCATTCATATACAGGCAAGCGCTGGGGAGATGCTATCAACTATGATCTGTGCATCAACAGTGCATGTTATGGTATTGAAGAGTCGGTAGAATTGATTGGAAGATTGATCAATCGACAGGCGAAAGCGAAGCTTCGCAAGAAAGAAACAAAATAGATGAGTGATTAAGTGACGAAAAAGAAACCATACATTCTTTTTACAGAAAAATTTGCAAGATAACTCTGTGAGCGATTTTGGGCGGTCAGCTGAGATGCGCGCAATTTGCGGAGACAATGGAACCACAGAGCAGATGCAAATTTGTTCTTCCAAAAGAAGTATGGTTTCTTTTTTGTGTACTTAATAGGGATGTTTTTGCGTTTGTTCCATATTATCCCAAAGGAATTGCTGACAGTTGGGCGCAAGAGGATCGTCTTGGTGAAGAATTGCTTGAGATATTAGATGCATATATGAAATTCTGAATTCTTTGTGTATAATTAGAAAGAGAGCGTATGCAGGAAAATACGCAAGTGAATGGAGATCGTTATTTATGAGCATCGAGGTAGAACTGAAATTAAAAATCCGTGACAAAGCAGAAATTACGGCAGCCTTAAAACAGCTCGGTTTTACAGAAGAGGAGCTGGTGGTGGAAACCGACACGTACTATACGGCCGCACACCATGATTTTGCAGCACTGGATGAAGCGCTTCGCATTCGCACGGTTGAAAACCTGCACACAAAAGAACAGTCCGCCGTCATCACCTACAAAGGGGCAAAACTTGACCCGACTTCCATGACAAGAAAAGAGCTGGAGACCGAAATCGGGGACGCAGAAACCGGAAGGAAAATTTTGGTGCATATCGGATTTGTGCCGGTTCCTCCGGTGGAAAAACAAAGACAGTATTGGAAGAACGGGACAATTACTGCCTGTGTGGATAATGTAAAAGGCCTGGGCGATTATCTGGAACTGGAAATACTGGCAGACGAAGAAGCACAACGTGAAGAAGCGTTGGAAAAGCTGGAGCGTATTCTGAATCAACTTGGATATTGTATGCAGGATACAACAAGAACGTCCTATTTATCCATGTTGATGTGCAGACAGCAGGCAAAGGAGTAACCCGTCATGGAAAACAGTCACAACGAACCAAAATACATAGAAGTAAGGGGCACGTGCGCCCTCTTCCGTCCCTTGTATGAAAACACTTCCATAGCACCTTTTGAGGTCGAACACTCTACATCTGGTGACGAACCACTTTATATTCATCTCCGGATCGGTAATAAGGGCACTCCTTATAACTACTCTGCATAAACCGTGCCATATCATCTTCATCCATATTCACGGAGCAGTAGTAAGCTTCATCATCTTCATCATATTCATTGTAAGCACAAAAATCACAACTCGTAGACATAACAATCTCACTTTCATTTTTAAATAAACTGATTCTGGTCAGCATCGTATGCGTAATTGATGGATGCCAGCCGGTCAATGAGGTCCTGCTTTTCAACCATATAGGCGGAAGCAAGTTCATCTAGTGTCGGATAATGGTCGCGCAACTGTGTATTAACGACGGAGAGTAACATGACAGGATCTTTTGGTAAATTCATAATAGATTCCTTCCTTTCTCAAATACTGTTAACAATTGTTTTTATAACTGTCCAAAATATTTTGCAGGTATTTCTGATAATCCAGGGCAATTTCGGATGGTGACAGGATGCATACTTTGCCGGACAGGCCGGAGAGCCAGCCGTAGAACTGCGGGCTGACAGCAACATTGACGCGGACGAGAATGTGACTGTCATCTTTTGGGCGGATGGCGACATCACTTCCAAAGCGATCAATGATCACGCCGGTCATTGTCTGGTCGCAGAGCAATTGTACGGTTTTTTCTTCGCCGGCGAACATGCCAAATGTCTTTTTGGAGTAAGAGGCTACATCGAGTTTATCATAGCATTCCTTTCCCTCACGGATATCATCTGTGAAAGAAAGGTGTAGCATTTTGTCCACACGATAGTGTTTCAAAATTCCAGACTGGGAATCGTAGGCAATCAGGTAATAATTTTCATCATCCCATGTCAGCAGCCAGGGGCTTACCTCGTAAAAAGCACCGTCCTTGCGCAGCTTCATCTGTTTATGCACATCCCAGTCAAAATATTGGAAACGAATCTGCACATTGCTGGATATTGCAGCATAGATCATATCTACACTGTAGTAAATCGTCTCATTGATTGTTTTATTGCGGTCAATGACTACGACCTGGCGCTGCAGTTTGCGGGCATCGTGATTACTGACGAAACTTTCCAGTTTGTGAATCAGTTCCCGTGATTTTGTGGTCGTGATGAACTTGGAAGACTGGACAAGGTCTACAAGCAGCTTTACTTCTGCCAGTTCAAACTCACGGGAAAGAAGTTTGTATCCACCTTTGGGACCATCAAGTCGAATGATGTCAAAGCCGTAATCGTTGAGCGTCTGGATATCATTGTAAATACTTTTTCGTTCGGCACTGATACCATTGGCTTCCAGATAAGCGATAATCTGAGGTGTTGTGACTACGTGCGTTTCGTCTGTCTGACTGCGCAGATAATCAAGAATATAAAAAAGTTTCTGCTTTTGTTTCGTTGATTTTGGCATAAATGATTGCTCCTGTGAAACGTATCAAAGATGTGTTTCATGTAATAAAAACCCGGAGAAGCGAACTTCTCCGGGAATGTATTAGCGTTTACATTTGGTTGCTGCCTCGACAAATCCACGGAAAAGCGGGTGTGGACGGTTTGGTCTGGATTTCAGTTCCGGATGCGCCTGTGTAGCAATGAACCATGGATGATCTGGAAGTTCGATCATCTCTACAATACGGCCGTCCGGGGAAGTACCACAAAGTTTCATACCATGTTCTACGAGAGCGGTACGGTAATCATTGTTTACTTCGTAACGATGACGATGACGCTCGGAAATCTCAGTTGTACCATATACTTTGCAAGCCTTGGAATCCTTGTCAAGTACACATGGGTATGCACCAAGTCTTAATGTTCCACCGATATCTTCAATACCATTCTGGTCTGGCATAAGTGCGATTACCGGATGTGTGGTGTTTGGATCAAGCTCGATACTGTGGGCATCGTTGTAACCACAGACATGTCTTGCAAATTCAATGATAGCAACCTGCATACCAAGACATAAGCCAAGGTAAGGAATGTTGTTTTCACGTGCATAACGTGCGGCAAGGATTTTTCCTTCAACACCACGGATACCGAATCCACCAGGAACAAGAATTCCATTTACGTCGCCTAAAAGCTCACCGACATTATCGGTTGTGAGTTCTTCGGAATCTACCCATTTGATGTCGATCGTTGTATGAAGTGGAATTCCACCATGCTTTAATGCTTCGACAACAGAAATGTATGCGTCATGCAGTGCAGTATATTTTCCAACTAATGCGATGTGGACTTCCTGTGTCGGATGTCTCAGATCGTTGACCATCTGCTTCCAGTCGGTCAGATCCGGTTCCGGACAATCCAGCTTTAAGCTTTCACAGACAACTTTTGCAAGGTTCTCCTGCTCCATGGCAAGTGGTGCCTCATAGAGATATTCAACATCAAGATTCTGCAGTACGTGAGAATTTGGTACGTTACAGAATAAAGCAATTTTATCTTTTAATCCCTGATCCAAAGGCTGCTCGGAACGGCATACAATGATATCCGGCTGGATACCCATTCCCTGTAATTCCTTAACGCTTGCCTGTGTTGGCTTTGTTTTCAGCTCACCGGAAGCGCGCAGATATGGGATTAAAGTTACGTGACACAGGATTGCATTCTCGTGTCCGACTTCATGCTGGAACTGGCGGATGGCTTCAAGGAAAGGCTGGCTTTCGATATCTCCGACGGTTCCTCCGACTTCTATAA
>ENA-OUUV01000174-OUUV01000174.1-human-gut-metagenome-genome-assembly--contig:-NODE-174-length-46902-cov-10.966828_pt1 | contig 46902 bp, 46 predicted proteins | sample MGYA00237952_ERZ548838 | MGnify/ENA primary metagenome ERZ548838 (study PRJEB26490, sample SAMN05194705) | human gut metagenome | biome: terrestrial biome; feature: human-associated habitat; material... | reverse complement strand
ACATGTAGCGTCAGCCCATTTGCTGAAAGCAAATTATGCATGGGCTGATGTTCAATGAAAGGAGAACATTTTATTATGAAGAGAAAAATTGCAGCAATTTTAGTATGTTGTCTTGCATTTGGAATGACGGCATGTGGCGGCGCAAAAGGCGGAAATGCTGATAATGATTCTAAGGTATATGCCGTAGAAGCAGGATCTGCAGGAGAGGCTGCCGCAAAGGAGAAAGGTTTCAAATACAATTCCGTATCTTCACAGGCAGATGCGCTGATGGAAGTTGCTTCCGGTACATCGGATGCAGCAATCATTGATCTGCTGATGGCAGGCGCTATGATCGGAGAGGGAACCAGCTATCCGAATATGGTACATACAGAGGAACTTACAACCGAGAAGTATGGTGTTGGATGCAGAAAAGGTTCTGACTTAGCTTCCTATATTAATGAAGTTTTTGCTGAGACTTATGCGGATGGATCCATGCAGGAGATCGCAAAGAAGTACGGTGTACAGGAATCTCTGATCGAGCAGAAGAATGCAAAGTATGAAGCATCCGATGACAGCGATGTAGAATATATTAAGAAGAAAGGCACTCTGATTGTAGGCATTACAGATTTCGAGCCAATGGATTACAAAGATGGAGATAAGTGGATCGGTTTTGATGCAGATATGGCCAGAGTGGTCAGTGAGAAGTTAGGTGTTGATGTACAGTTTGTAGAGATTGACTGGGATACAAAGACCATGGAGCTTGAGTCAAAGAATATTGATGTTGTATGGAATGGTATGACACTCACAGATGAAGTTACTTCTTCTATGGAATGCACAAACGCATACTGCAACAATGCACAGGTTGTTGTTGTACCGGAGAACTAAGGAGAACAAAGGATGTTTTGGACAGTTACACAGTCACTTCTGGGTGGTCTTTGGACCACCTTTGAAATTTTTATACTTACTTTGATTTTTGCACTTCCGCTTGGACTGATACTTGCTTTTGGTTCTATGAGCAAGTTTAAACCGCTGCGTTATCTTGTACAGCTTCTGGTATGGGTGATTCGTGGAACCCCGCTGATGTTGCAGCTGATCATTATTTTTTATGGTCCGGGACTTTGGCTTTCGCACAATATATGGAGTGGAAATGAAGCGGGACGTATTACCGCAACAGTTGTAGCTTTTGCAATCAACTATGCATGTTATTTTTCTGTTATCTTCCGTGGTGGAATCGAAGGTGTGCCGGCAGGACAGCGTGAGGCCGGAGAGGTACTTGGCATGACAAAAAGCCAGATTTTCTTCAAAATCACATTGCTTCAGATGATCAAGCGAATCGTTCCACCAATGTCGAACGAGATCATTACACTGGTAAAGGATACTTCCCTTGCAAGAATTATTGCAGCTTATGAGCTTACGTTTGCAGGTTTCTCTTTCATGAAATCCGCAGGTCTGACATGGCCACTGTTTTACACAGGTGTATTTTATCTGTTTTTCGTCGGTGTTCTTACATTATTATTTAATTACATTGAGCGCAAACTCGATTATTTCAAGTAGGGGGAAGATGATATGGCAATTTTAGAGGTAAATCATATCGAAAAACATTTTGGAAAGACAAAAGTGTTAAAAGATGTCAGCTTCTCGATGGAAGAGGGAAGCGCAATTGCGATTATCGGTTCCTCGGGATCGGGAAAGACAACACTTTTGCGTTGCCTGAATTTCCTGGAAAAACCAAATAAGGGAACGATCAAGGTACGCGATGAGATTTTATTTGATGCATATAATGCAGCGACCGACAAAGATGCAGATCTGCGCAAAAAGCGCCTGCATTTTGGAATGGTGTTTCAGTCGTTCAATTTGTTCCCACAGTATACAGCGTTACAAAATGTGACATTGGCAGAGAGACTTCTCGCACAGGAACGGCCGGATTTCAAACAGAACAAGAAAGAAATTCTGGCAAAGATTGATGAACATGGTAAGCAATTGCTGGATCGCATGGGATTGACAGAACGTATGGATCATTATCCGCACCAGTTATCCGGTGGACAGCAGCAGCGTGTAGCAATTGCCCGTGCACTTGCACTGCAACCTGACATTCTGTGTTTTGATGAGCCGACTTCTGCATTGGATCCGGAGCTTACCGGTGAGGTGCTGAAGGTAATCCGCAGCCTGGCGGACCAGAAGACAACGATGATTATTGTTACGCATGAGATGGCGTTTGCAAGAGATGTTGCAGATCACGTTATTTTTATGGATGGTGGAGTCATCGTCGAGCAGGGAGATCCGCATCAGGTGATCGAACATCCGAAGGAGGAGCGGACCAAGCAGTTCCTCAGCCGATATGCACAGGGATAAATGAAAATGATTTACAAAAGGACGAGACAAGGTGTTTCGTCCTTTTTTGTTTATAAATATTTTAGAAAAATTGTTAGCACTCTCTATTGACGAGTGCTAATTTGCGTGCTATAACATATTCGTAAACAAAGAAGATCATAATGTTTAATGGAATATAAAGGAGGGCGTGCTATGAACATTCAGAAATTTACACAGAAATCTATTGAAGCAATTAATGGTTGCGAAAAGCTTGCCTACGACTATGGAAATCAGGAGATCGAACAGGAACATCTGCTGGTATCATTGTTACAGCAGGAGGATGGACTGATTCCGAAGCTGATAGAAAAGATGGAAATAGATGTGCAGCATTTTACGGAAAATGCGAAGAACAAACTTGCTGCCAGAGTAAAAGTCTCCGGTGCGAGTGCAAATGTATATGTAGGAAAAGATTTAAATAATGTACTGATCCATGCGGAGGATGAGGCAAAGGCAATGGGAGACGAATATGTTTCCGTTGAGCATTTGTTCCTTACCTTATTAAAATATCCGAATGCAGCGATGAAATCCCTGATGAAAGAATATGGAATCACAAGAGACCGTTTTCTTCAGGCATTGTCCACAGTCAGAGGAAACCAGCGTGTGACATCGGATAATCCGGAAGCAACTTATGATACACTGGAAAAATACGGATATGATATGGTAGAGCGTGCAAGACAGCAGAAACTTGATCCGGTTATTGGCCGTGATGAAGAAATCCGTAATGTCGTGCGGATACTTTCCCGTAAGACTAAGAATAATCCAGTACTGATCGGTGAGCCTGGTGTAGGTAAGACTGCCGTTGTAGAGGGACTCGCACAGCGAATTGTCAAAGGAGATGTGCCGGAAGGCTTAAAAGACAAGAAACTGTTTGCATTGGACATGGGCGCATTGGTAGCAGGTGCAAAGTACCGTGGCGAATTTGAGGAACGTCTGAAAGCAGTACTTGATGATGTAAAGAATTCCAACGGACAGATCATTCTGTTTATCGATGAGCTGCATACCATTGTTGGTGCCGGAAAAACGGACGGTGCGATGGATGCCGGACAGTTGTTAAAACCAATGCTTGCAAGAGGGGAATTGCATTGCGTAGGTGCAACCACTTTGAATGAGTACCGTGAGTATATTGAGAAAGATGCTGCATTGGAGCGTCGTTTCCAGCCGGTTATGGTCGATGAGCCGACCGTGGAGGATACCATTTCCATCCTTCGTGGACTGAAAGACCGTTATGAAGTGTTCCATGGTGTCAAGATTACGGACTCCGCACTGGTTACCGCGGCAGTACTTTCGAACCGTTACATTTCGGATCGTTTCCTGCCGGACAAAGCGATTGACCTCGTGGATGAAGCCTGTGCAATGATCAAGACGGAACTGGATTCCATGCCGGCGGAGCTGGATGAGCTGAACCGTAAAGTCATGCAGATGGAAATCGAGGAGACGGCTTTAAAGAAAGAAAACGATCGCCTGAGTCAGGAACGTCTTGCGGATTTGCAGAAAGAACTTGCAGAATTGCGGGATGAGCTCAATACACGTAAAGCACAATGGAGCAGCGAAAAGAGTGCCGTTGACAATGTAAGTAAACTTCGTGAAAAAATAGAGAGTACCAAAAACGAGATTAAGACTGCACAGCAGAATTACGATTTGGAGAAAGCAGCAGAATTACAGTATGGCGTATTGCCACAGATGCAGCGGGAACTTGAAATCGAGGAAGGCAAGCTCAAAGACCGCGATCTGTCACTGGTTCATGAGAATGTCACAGATGAGGAAATCGCAAAGATTATCTCACGCTGGACAGGAATTCCGGTTGCAAAATTAAGCGAGAGCGAGAGGAACAAGACACTGCATCTCGACGAAGAACTGCACAAACGTGTCGTTGGACAGGATGACGGTGTCACAAAAGTGACTGAGGCAATCATCCGTTCTAAAGCTGGAATCAAAGACCCGACGAAACCAATCGGTTCCTTCCTTTTCCTTGGACCTACCGGTGTCGGAAAAACAGAACTTGCCAAAGCACTTGCAGCAAGTCTGTTCGATGATGAATCCAATATGGTGCGACTTGATATGAGTGAGTATATGGAGAAATACTCCGTGTCACGTCTGATCGGAGCACCTCCAGGATATGTCGGATATGATGAGGGTGGTCAGCTGACTGAGGCAGTTCGAAGAAAACCGTATTCCGTTGTGCTCTTCGATGAGGTGGAAAAAGCGCACCCGGATGTCTTTAACGTATTGTTACAGGTATTGGATGATGGTCGTATCACGGATTCGCAGGGACGTACGGTAGACTTCAAGAACACCATTATTATCATGACCAGCAACCTTGGTTCACAGTATCTGCTCGATGGCATTGATGCGGATGGCAACATTTCTCCGCAGGCGGAAAGTGAAGTTATGGAGGAATTGCAGGGGCATTTCCGTCCGGAGTTCTTGAATCGTCTGGATGAAATTATTATGTTCAAGCCGTTGTCAAAGAATAACATTGGAAATATCATCAAACTGATGATGGATGACCTGAACAAACGTCTTGCAGATCGTGATATTCATGTCGCATTGACACCAAATGCGCAGGATTATATCGTAGAACATGGCTATGACCCGGTATATGGTGCACGGCCACTGAAACGTTTCCTGCAGAAACATGTAGAGACGTTGTCTGCGAAACTGATTCTTGAGGATAAAGTGCAGCAGGGTGATACCATTCAGATTGATGCGACAGACGGACAGTTGACTGCTACAGTCGCACAATAATCAGGCAAATTATGGAAATATTTTCATGAATATGCGCTAAAAAAGTATTTATGGCTTGTAAAGTGCCGGAAAATCATGTATTCTAGGATAGATGAAATGAATTTTTCGGCACTTTTTCTGTCATATTTAAATGCATTTTGCAGATTGAATCGAGAATAAAAGATAAAAAATGCAAGATGCAACAATAAATTATTCAAAAACTGATTGCAGAGGATATACTGCAGCAGGAAAACAGTGGGGATTGGAATGGATTTATTTGAGTATATGAGAGAACAGAACATGGAGTCGGAATCCCCCCTGGCCTCACGTATGCGGCCGACCAGCCTTGAAGAAGTGGTCGGACAGCAGCATATTGTAGGCAAAGATAAGCTTTTGTACCGCGCAATTAAGGCGGATAAACTCAGTTCCATTATTTTTTACGGACCGCCTGGAACCGGCAAGACGACTCTTGCCAAAGTGATCGCAAACACGACGAGCGCTGAGTTTATGCAGATCAATGCCACATCATCCGGAAAGAAGGACATGGAAGAAGTGGTTGCTGCGGCAAAGAACAATCAGGGGATGTATGGGAAGAAGACCATCCTTTTTATCGATGAGATTCACCGGTTTAACAAGGGGCAGCAGGATTATCTGCTTCCATTTGTGGAAGATGGAACTATTATACTGATTGGAGCAACGACAGAGAATCCTTATTTTGAGGTGAACGGAGCTCTGCTTTCACGTTCTGTTATTTTTGAATTGAAGAAATTATCAAAAGAAGACATCAAAACGCTTCTTCTCCGGGCTGTTAACGACAAGGAGAAAGGCATGGGCGCATATAACGCTTCGATTGATGAGGATGCTTTGGAATTTCTTGCAGATGTGTCTAATGGAGATGCACGGGCAGCGCTGACTGCCATTGAACTTGGCGTGCTGACAACGGACCGAAGCGAGGATGGAAAAATACATATTACGATTGATGTTGCCAGCGAGTGCATACAAAAACGCGTGATTTCTTATGATAAAACGGGAGACAACCATTATGATACGGTTTCGGCTTTTATTAAAAGCATGCGAGGGTCAGACCCGGATGCGGCAGTGTATTATCTTGCGCGGATGCTTTATGCGGGTGAAGATGTAAAATTCATTGCAAGGCGTATCATGATTCTGGCATCGGAGGATATCGGCAACGCAGATCCGATGGCGTTAAATGTTGCGGTATCTGCCGCGCAGGCAGTGGAACGCATCGGTATGCCGGAAGCTCAGATTATTTTGGCCCAGGCAGTCACTTATATGGCCAGTGCGCCGAAGAGCAATGCGGCAGTCAATGCAATCAGTAAAGCCATGGAAGTGGTCAAAACGACCAAGACACCGCCGGTGCCGACGCATTTGCAGGATGCACATTATAAATCAGCCGGCAAGCTTGGGCATGGCATTGGTTACAAATATGCACATAATTACAAGAACCATTATGTGCAGCAGCAGTATCTGCCGGATGGGCTGACCGACCAGGTATTTTATGAGCCGTCGGACAATGGATATGAGGCAGAAATCAAGAAATATTTTGAAAAAATACATGAGGATCCGGAATCGTGATCTTCGTGTTTCCATAATTTAGAAAACAGTTATAAGAACATTTATTAAGGAGGAACTTACAATGGCATCGTATCAGGAGATGAGCAAAGAAGAATTATTGCAGGAAAAAGCAGCACTTGAGGCAGAGTATGCAAAGATCAAAGAAATGGGACTTTCGCTGGATATGTCAAGAGGAAAGCCGGCAGCAGAGCAGTTAGACCTGTCTATGGGCATTTTAGATACCGTAGATGCAAAATCTGTGGTAAAGAGTGAGAATGGAACAGATTTAAGAAACTATGGTGTACTCGATGGAATTCCGGAAGCAAAAAAACTCATCGGTGATATGGTAGGTGCAAAACCAGAGAATGTCATTGTATATGGTAATTCCAGCTTAAATATTATGTATGATCAGATTGCACGTGCAGAGATTTTTGGCATCTGCGGAAATACACCGTGGAGCAAGCTTGACAAAGTAAAATTCCTTTGCCCGGTGCCTGGATATGACAGACATTTTGCTATCACAGAAGAATTTGGAATTGAGATGATCAATATTCCAATGACAGAGGATGGCCCGGATATGGACATGGTGGAGCAGTATGTAAACAATGATGCTGCGGTAAAAGGAATCTGGTGTGTTCCAAAGTATTCCAACCCACAGGGAGTAGTATACTCAGATGAGACCGTGCGCCGTTTTGCAAACTTAAAGCCTGCAGCAGCGGATTTCCGTATTTTCTGGGACAATGCATATGTAATACATCATTTGTATGAAGACAATCAGGCACAGATTTTAAATATTCTCGACGAGTGTGAGAAGGCTGGTAATCCTGACATTGTATTCCAGTTCTGCTCCACAAGTAAAGTAAGCTTCCCAGGTGCTGGTATCGCAGCAATTTCTGCTTCTGCAGCAAATATTGCAGATATTAAGAAAAAACTTACCATCCAGACAATCGGTCATGACAAGATCAACCAACTGCGTCATGTGAAGTTTTTCAAAGACCAGAAGGGTATTCAGGAGCATATGATGAAGCAGGCTGCTATTATCCGTCCGAAATTTGAGATGGTAGAAGAAATGCTTACAGAAGAGATCGCATCCAGAGGCATCGGTACATGGATGAATCCGCTGGGCGGATACTTTATCTCCTTCGAGGCATTAGAGGGATGCGCAAAGAAAATCGTTGAGAAATGCAAGGAGGCTGGCGTTGTACTGACCGGTGCAGGATCTCCATATCCATATAAAAAAGATCCAAAGGATTCCGTTATCCGTATCGCACCGACATATCCTTCCATGGATGAATTGAAAGAAGCAGCAAAGGTGTTTACTGTTGTTGTACGTCTGGTAAGCGTCGATAAATTGTTAGAAACAAAATAATTGGTACTTTTTTCTCTTTTCTCTTTACGAAAACAGGTACTTTTGGTATAATTTCACTAATGGATGTGTTTATACACGAAATAAGAATGCGAAAGTAAAACACTTGGTAAGAGTGGCAGGAGGTACATATGGGAGTTTTCGGTAAAAAGGCAAAAGAAGCGGAAGCAGCAAAAAAAGAGCAGGAAGAAATGAAAGAACTGCTTCAGTCAGTTCTTGAAAATGCACAGAATCTCGCAGGTTCTATCAACAAGGTAGGTGAGAAGCTTCATTCAGCAACAGACAGTTCTGTGGCAATTTCCTCTGTTATGCAGCAGTTTTCTGCGACGATTCAGGAGATTACTTCCAATATTATGGAAGTTGCTAATGTAATGACAGACATGGAACAGTCCTTCCAGAAGATGAATGAGGAAGCCCAGGAAGGTGCAGATTACGCACAGAACAGTAATGCATCTGCCTATGAGATCATGAAGAAGTCTGAGAAAGAGAAGAAAGAAGTTGAGGCGCGCGCGGATGAAGTGGAGCGTGCACTCGGCGAGAAGATTGAGCAGTCTAAAGAAGCAGAGAAGATCATGGCTTTGACCGCAGATATTATGGAGATTGCAGATCAGACAAACCTGCTTGCCCTGAATGCTTCTATTGAGGCGGCGCGTGCAGGAGAGGCCGGTAAGGGATTTGCGGTTGTTGCAGATGAGATTACAAAGCTTGCAGCAAGTTCCGGTGCGACTGCAAGTCAGATCAAAGAGATTTCCAATACTGTTATTACAGCAGTCAGCGATCTGGCAAATGAGGCAAACAATGTGGTAAGTTTCATGAAGGAACGTACCATTGGAAGTTATACAGAACTTGTAGCCGTTGGACGTAAATATCAGGACGATTCTAAGATCATGTTTGATAAAATGCAGGATTTCGCACAGGTATCCAAGGAACTTCTTGACCAGGTAAAGGATTCTAACCAGTCGGTAGAGGCAATCAACAATGCCGCTCAGGAGTCTGTGAAGGGAATTTCTGATCTGACAGACAACGTAGCGAATATTTCTGAGCATATGTCTGTAATTCAGGAGAACAATGATAACAATGATCATTTTGCAAATGATCTCATTGGAAAAATTCAGACAAAATTGAATCAGATTCAGACAACACAGCAGCAGTAAGAAAAATTGTATGCGGGGGAGATAGCTCCTCCGCTTTTTTACTTTGTTTTTTGCTAAAAAGTATTTACAAATCGAAAAAATCATGTATTATAATAATATCTTTTTTCATTCGACGGGCTATGTATACATAGGCCTGTTTCTTTATGTCTGCAACAAGTCAGTTGTAGCGTTTCCAGAGTAAGGAGAAAACAGAATATGAAAGAAATTTTTCAGGAGTATGGTGGAATTCTGATTACGGTTGTTGCGATATTAGCGGTTATCGTCGTTATCACGGCAGTCATCGGAAAAGACGAAAATGGTGCAATCGGACAGGCGTTTATGCAGATTATAAACAATTTTGTTGCACAGGTAAATGCAAACACAGGGGTACAGTAAATGATAGAACTTGGAAAAGAATATTTTGGACCACTGTGGAAATATGTTGCCGATGAAAAAATCACGGACATTGATTATAATGGACGGGAAATATGGCTGACTAATATCGAAAATATGCGTTATCGCGCGAATCCGGAGTGCGTAAAAGAATTTATTACAGATAATTTTATTGAGCAGTTTACACAGCGAATCGCCAATGTTGTCAGCCAACAGTTTAACAAGCAGAATCCGCAACTGGAAGCAGAGACCAGCGAACTTCGAGTAACCATTGTCCATGAATCCGTGGCACGTTCCGGCAGGACAATCAGTATCCGTAAAACACCGCCAATCATTCGCCTTACAGAAGAAAAGGCAGTACAAGAGAATTTTTGTGAAGAAAAAGTTTTAGCGTTGCTCATCAATTGTGTCAAGAATCGCTGTAATATGATTTTTTGCGGAATGCCGGGAATCGGCAAGACAGAGTGTATCAAATTTTTTTCGCAGTATATTCCGCAGAATGACCGTGTGATCACAATCGAAGACACAATGGAAATCCGTTATTCGGCAACCAATCCGGGAAAGGATTGTGTAGAGATGCGCGTGCAGGCGGGAAGGTTTGATTATGCGGATGCCATCAAGTCGAGTCTCCGGTTGAATCCTCGCTGGATCATGCTTTCGGAGGCTCGTTCGAAGGAAGTAAAATATTTGTTAGAAAGCTGGTCGACGGGTGTCTGTGGAATGACAACGTTACATACGGACGATGTGCGCAACATACCGGATCGGATTCTTAATATGCTTGAGAATCGCGTAGATGCGGATCGACTGGAAAATACCTGTTATCAGGCGATGGATGTCGGAGTATTGATCCGAAAACGCATGAATGAGCAGCAACAGGCGTATCGGTATATTGATCAGGTATGCTTTTTCTTAAGAGAGGGATGCGAGAACAAAATCGTGATGATTGTGGAGGATGGAAAACTTGTGTTAGAACAGCTGCCGGAGGTGTTACAGGCACAGTTTGCAAAAGATGCGATTATAGATCCGTTCTCCTATGAGAAATCAGACTGCTGGAAAGAGGCAGGCGATGATTGAATTACTGGTAATTGCCGGATTGTACACACTGCGTCTGTTGCTCAGAATGCAGTGGATGACAACGGTTATATTCGGATTATACATGCTGGTACGTGTGCGTATTTACCGTAAACGCTTTCGACAGATTAAGGAACAGAAACTTCGCTTTGAGGAAGCCTGTGAGTATATGGACACCTTTTTGTATGCATTTGTCAAAGAAGGAAAAGTGGAACGGGCATTGACGGATGCGCATCAGGTACTGGGGAATGGTCCCATGCGGGAGGCAGTCGAGGAAGGACTCGACCATCTGTATATGGTGTACGATGACAGCCAGACAGACATTATGCGTAATGCATTAGGCATAATTGACCGGGAATATCCTTGTGAGCGTATCCGGACGATGCACGATTTCGCTGTGCATGTGGAAAGTTACGGAGGAGCGATCGATACCTCTGTGGATTTGCTATTGAGGGACAAAAGCCGCTGGGAAAAGCGCATACAGATCACGATGAAAGAACGGCAGAAGATGTTTATGGATGTTGTATTATCGATTGTGGCATCACTTCTGATTTGTGCGATGATTCTGTACTTGCCGGTAGGAAGTGTCGATATCGGTGGAAATATGGTTTCTCAGATGATTACGGTCGTTGTATTGTTGCTGGATGACTGGATTTTTGCCCGGGCGCAGAAATATCTTATGGTGGACTGGCTGCAGTTGGATGGCGTGAGACAGGAGACGGACCGGCAGAAAGTGGAACGATATGATCTTTATGATGAAAAAAAGGAACGGAAGCTTTCTGTGGTTATGGCCGGTATCTGTGGAATACTGACCGCCTGGGCTTTGTATGCCGGACAGCAGGTGTGGGCAGCGGCAGGGATGTTTCTGACGCTTTTTATGGCAAATCAGCATCGCATAGGAAGAAGACTGGCGACAAAGAAACGCATAAAAAATATCAAAAGTGCGTTTCCGGTGTGGCTGATGGATATTGTCTTGTTATTGCAAAGCGAAAATGTACAGATGGCACTCGCAAAATCGCAGGAGCATGCACCGCTGGTATTGGAACATGAGCTGGAAATTTTAAATGACCGTTTGCAGATCGCGCCGGAATCACCGGAGCCGTATCATGCTTTTATGCAGAAATTTCAAATTCCCGAAATTCATTCTGCCATGAGTATGCTCTATGCCCTTTCCATGGGCAATAGTGACCGTGCGGACCAACAGGTGGGGGAATTGATCACAAGAAACTTTTCTATGCAGGATGCGGTGGAAACGGAGCGTCTGCATAATCGAAACAGTGGATTGTATCTACTGTTTCTTGCACCGGTAGTTACCGCTTCTTTTAAACTTCTTGTGGATATGGCATTATTTATGTTGACGTTTCTGCAGTCTTCCGGAATAGGATGAGGAAAAATGTAGACGAGCTGTGGAGGAAAAATGTGGGACAGATAATGAAATTGTATACTGCGCTTTTTTTGATGCTGATTATGGCGGTATCTGCAATGGGAATCGTAACAGCGCAGGTCAGATTGATTCAGGTACAGAATCTGCACAGATCTATTGTGGCGGAAGTGAAAGGAAGCAATTGTGACAGGACAGTGATAGAGTCTTGCTTTGATAGGGCAAAAAATACAGAGTGCAGTCTGATAATTACTTTTTATGAGAAAAAAGGAAAAATCGAAAAATGCGCGGATGCACAAAGACTGCCGGAAAAAATAGCCGGGGTAGAAATTGTAAAAATCGAAATGGAGATGCCAGTGCGCTTTCCTGTATTTGAAATATATAGAAAAGAGAAAATCGTAAGTTATGTCATGATGGAAATTTAAATCATCCTGCTATTGACATAGAAAAGAAAGGAATTTATGTATGGGAGAAATTATGGAAGAATATGGTGGAGCTCTTGGAATTCTGATCATGGGATGCGGAATTTTGAAAATTTTTCAGCAGGCTTTATGTATAATAGGGAGGATGGCATGAGAGAAGTTTGCAAAGAATATGGAAATGTCCTGATAGCAATGACAGGGACGTTACTGTTCCTGGCTGTAGCAGAAACGCTTATACTTGGAAAAAACGGCGTCATAGCGCTTTTAATACGGACTTATATGGGAGGATAAAATGAAAGAAATAATGGAACAGTATGGAAGCGTACTGATTGCTACAGTAGTGTGTATAGGTGTTCTTGGATTGTTGTGTCAGGTTCCGTTTGCGGGAAGAAAGGGACTTTTTTCTGGAGTTGGTGTATATATAGAAAAACAGATGGATCATGCAGAAAAAGAAAATTTTGTGTTTGACAGTTATTGGAGAAAGAAATGAAGAACATACTACTGGGAATAATAGGAAGTCTTATTTTGCTGAATACCACGTGTATCTGTCTGGAGCTATTGAAGTACAGTGCTTGCGTTAATGAACGGGAGCAGGCACTGCCACAACAGCTGTTAGAATATAAGGAGGGACATTGGAACATAAAAAAGCCAGTGCTCTAGGAATGAGTACTGGCTGTTTCTTTTGTTTCGTCTGATTCCGGAAGTCGTACATAAACACGTTCAATACGGTTTTTATCCATACGATCAATGCGCAGGAGCACATTTTCGTCTGTAATTACGATTTCATTTTTCTCTGGAAGATGATCCAGAAGCTCCAGACAATAACCACCCATTGTGTCGTAATCATCGGAAGTAAAGTGAACACCTAAGGCATCACTGACATCTTCGAGATTGGCAGAACCTAATACATAGTATTCCCGTTCGTTGATTGCTACGATGTCGTCTTCCTCATCCGCATCATACTCGTCGCGGATCTCACCGACAATTTCCTCTAACAGATCTTCTAAGGTAATCAGTCCGGCAGTCACACCGTACTCATCCAGAACGATAGCAAGAGAAATAGAGGATTTGCGCATTTCCAAAAACAAATCTGCAGTGTTCTTATGTTCATATGTAAAATATGGTTCACGAAGCATGTTGCGTACAGAAAAATCTTCGGTATCATTTTGCAGAAGAAAATCTTTCATATTGATGATTCCGATGACATTGTCCGTAGAATCCTCGTAGACAGGAATACGCGTAAACATATCCTCACGGAAGACATCGAGTACTTCCTGATAGGTTGCGTCCACCTGAACAAATGTCATATCAATACGTGGAACCATGACCTCTTTGGCCTCGGCATCGCCAAAATCAAAGAGATTATGAATCATATCACGTTCTTCATTTTCGATGACACCAGTCTCCTGACTGACATCTACAATGGTGCGAAGCTCTTCCTCGGTCATCTGTGCATTGGCATCGTTTGGATTGATGCGAAGCAGAAACAAAAGACCTAAGGACAGTTTATTGACTACAAAAATGACAGGGGTCAGAATTTTCATCAGAAAACTGATAGCTCCGGCAATATGCAGTGCCAGTTGGTTGGCTTTGATTGTTGCCATCGTCTTTGGTGTGACTTCACCGAAAATTAAAATCAAAAGCGTCAGAATACCGGTTGCAATACCGGCACCGAAACTTCCGAAATAGTTGATTGCAAGTGAAGTTGCAAGCGAAGAAGCCGAAAGATTGACAATATTATTTCCAATCAGAATTGCGGAGAGCATCTTTCCGGAATCGTCCGTAACGCGCAGAACCCTGTCTGCCCGTTTATCTCCGGATTCAGCCAGGGTACGCATACGTATTTTGTTAACCGTTGTTAAAGCGGTCTCTGCCGAAGAAAAGAAGGCAGAGAGCATTAAAAGTACAACTAAAAATATGAATTGTGGTATATCACTGGGGCCCAATAAAATTCACCTCATATATTTTCTATAAATTTCTACAGAATCAATTTAGTTATCATCGGAACTGTAGTTTGGAGCTTCTTTCGTGATGTGAATATCGTGTGGATGACTCTCACGAAGAGATGCTGCTGTAATCTTAACAAACTTTCCGTTTTCTTTCAAGGTCTCGATGTCAGGACATCCGCAGTAACCCATACCGGAACGGATACCGCCGATCAGCTGGAATACAGTATCTTCAAGTGTTCCCTTGTAAGCAACACGTCCTTCGACACCTTCTGGAACCAGCTTCTTTGCACCTTCCTGGAAGTAACGGTCCTTGCTTCCGTTTTCCATGGCTGCAATAGATCCCATACCACGGTATACTTTGTATTTTCTTCCCTGGAACAACTCGAATGTACCAGGAGCTTCGTCACAACCTGCGAACATAGATCCCATCATACATACGTTAGCACCTGCAGCCAATGCCTTTGTCATATCACCGGAGTACTTGATACCACCGTCTGCGATGACCGGGATGCCGTATTCTTTGGCAACAGCATAGCAGTCCATGATTGCAGAAATCTGTGGAACACCGATACCTGCAACGATACGTGTCGTACAGATAGAACCAGGTCCGATACCGACTTTGACAGCGTCAGCACCAGCCTCGATCAGTGCTTTGGCAGCAGCACCGGTAGCAATGTTTCCGGCAATAACCTGTAAATCAGGATATTTTGCCTTGATCTTCTTGACTGCTTCAAGGATATTTTTAGAATGTCCGTGTGCAGAGTCGACAACGATGACATCAACATGTGCATTGACCAGTGCATCGACACGTTCCATCATGTTGCCTGTGATACCGACACCGGCACCACAGAGAAGACGTCCCTGCTCATCTTTTGCTGACTGTGGATATTTGATCTGCTTCTCAATATCTTTGATGGTGATCAGTCCCTTGAGGTTGAAATCTTTGTCAACGATCGGGAGCTTTTCTTTTCTTGCTTTTGCAAGAATTTTCTTGGCTTCTTCAAGAGTAATTCCTTCCGGAGCAGTGATCAGATTCTCAGAAGTCATGGACTCGCTGATCTTTTTGCTGAAGTCTGTTTCGAATTTTAAATCACGGTTGGTGATGATTCCGACAAGACGGCCGTCCTTTGTGATCGGGACACCGGAAATACGGAATTTTGCCATCAGATTGTCAGCATCTGCAAGTGTATGATCCGGGGATAAGAAAAACGGGTCTGTAATAACACCGTTCTCAGAACGCTTTACCTTATCGACCTCGTCCGCCTGTGCCTCAATTGACATATTTTTGTGGATGATACCGATACCACCCTGTCTTGCCATTGCAATTGCCATCTTGGATTCTGTGACAGTATCCATTGCTGCACTCATCATAGGAATGTTTAAGACGATTTTCTTGGTAAGATGTGTCTTTAAATTGATCATGTTTGGTGTAACCTCAGAATACTGAGGTACCAGAAGAACGTCATCAAATGTAATTCCTTCGCCGATAATAGTACCCATTTCCTAATTTCCTCGCTTTCTTCTTTTATGTAATTAATGAATAATTGTATTAACATTAGCAAAATAACGAAATGGTGTCAAGGGATGTAAAGTGCATTATTTCTTATAAAATAGCGGTCGTTTTCTTATAAATAAAAATGATATGAGGGTCAAAAGGTATTTTGCCCCTCATTTATGATTAATCAGATTACTACATGCTACGCATTCCCGTAATCTGACTCCACCTCGAAATCCGCTAATTTTCTGCGTTTCAGCAGTAAATTGCTACTTTCTCGGTGTAGTGCGGGTCACTAAGGTATACATCGAATTGCATGCAAGCATGCATCGATGATACCTTTTGACCCTTTAATCATAAAAATAGGAAAATCTTTCATTCACAAATCCCCAAATATGTGTTATCATTTTAATTACATATGGATATTTTTTAATGCAGGGCAAGGGAGCCACACTCAGGACTTTCTATGCCCCTTTTTAATAAATGTGTCAAGTTTACGAAGTTAACTTGACATGTAGCGTCAGCCCCCGCCGAAGGCGACTCTAAATGGGCTGATGTTCAAAATGTGTCAAGTTTGCGAAGAAAACTTGATATGTGGCGTCAGCCCCCGCCGAAGGCGACTTTAAATGGGCTGATGTGTAATAGAAGGAGAAAAATAATGGAGTTTCGACCATGTATTGACATTCACAATGGAAAAGTCAAACAGATTGTTGGCAGTTCCTTAAAAGACCAGGGTGATTTCGCAACAGAAAATTTTGTTTCGGAGCAGGATGCCGGATTTTATGCAAGACTCTATCAGAGCCAGAACATCCGGGGGGGACATATTATTTTACTGAATCCGCAGCAGAGCGAATTTTATGAAGCGACGAAGGCGCAGGCGATGAAAGCACTTCATGCATACCCGGGAGGTCTTCAGGTAGGCGGCGGCATCCACGCAGACAATGCCCCGGAATTTATTGAAGCAGGCGCACAGGCAGTCATTGTTACTTCCTACGTATTTAAAGACGGCTGTGTCAATTATGAAAATCTTAATAAAATAAAGAAAGCCGTTGGTAAGGAGCATCTGGTTTTGGATCTTTCCTGCCGTTACCGCAGTGAGCCGGGGAAGGACAGCGGATATTATATTGTAACTGACCGCTGGCAGAAATATACCGATGAGATGGTGACGCCGGAGCTTTTGGATGAATTATCCGGATATTGTGTGGAATTTTTAGTGCATGCAGTAGATGTGGAAGGAAAAGCAAATGGAATCGAGAAGCCTCTGGTAAAACTTCTGGGTGACTGGGGTAAAATTCCGATTACATATGCCGGTGGAGTGCACAGTTTTGAAGATTTAAAGGAACTGGCAGAGCTTGGAAGCAATCATTTAAATGTTACGATCGGAAGTGCACTGGACATTTTCGGAGGTACGATGCCATACCAGAAAGTATTACAGGAAATTTCGAATTTAAATAAAAATCTGTAGATGATAAGGTTCAATGAAAGGAGAATAATCATGAGCAATTATACAAAGGAAGATATCTTCCGTATGGTAGAGGAAGAGGATGTTGAGTTTATCCGTCTTCAGTTTACAGATATTTTCGGTACTTTAAAAAATGTAGCAATCACATCCAGCCAGCTGAAAAAAGCGCTGGATAATAAGTGCATGTTTGACGGATCTTCGATTGAGGGATTTGTGCGCATCGAGGAATCAGATATGTATCTGTATCCAGATCTGGATACGTTTACGATTTTTCCATGGAGACCGCAGCAGGGAAAAGTTGCAAGAATTATCTGTGATGTTCACTGCGCAGATGGCAAACCGTTTGAGGGAGATCCACGTTACATATTAAAGAAGCAGATTGCAAAAGCGGCTGAGATGGGATATACATTCAATGTTGGCCCGGAGTGTGAATTTTTCCTGTTCCATCAGGATGAGAACGGACAGCCGACGACAATCACACATGAAAAAGCAGGCTATTTTGATCTCGGACCGGTAGACTTAGGAGAAAATGCAAGACGTGATATGGTACTGACACTTGAAGATATGGGATTTGAAATCGAGGCTTCCCATCACGAAGTGGCACCGGCACAGCATGAAATCGATTTTAAGTATGATGAGGCTATGGTGACAGCGGACAACATTATGACCTTTAAACTTGCAGTAAAGACTATCGCAAAGCGCCATGGATTGTTTGCAAGTTTTATGCCAAAGCCAAAATTCGGAATCAATGGTTCCGGTATGCACATTAATATGTCATTATCCAAAGACGGTCACAATATTTTTGATGATGCGCAGGGGAAATTGGGATTGAGCAAAGAGGCATATTATTTCATCGGCGGAATTATGAAGCATATGAAAGGTGTCACAGCAATCATGAATCCTCTTGTAAATTCTTACAAGAGACTCGTTCCGGGGTATGAGGCACCTTGTTATATCGCATGGTCTGCGACGAACCGCAGCCCTCTCATTCGTATTCCGGCAAGCCGCGGCGAAGGAACCCGTGTGGAACTCAGAAGCCCGGATCCGGCAGCAAATCCATATCTTGCACTTGCGGTATGTCTTGCTGCGGGATTAGACGGCATCGAAAACAAAATCGAGCCACCGGCAGAAGTACCGGAGAATGTATACGAGCTCAGTGACGAGGAGAAAGAAAGCCGTGGTATCGAGTCGATTCCGGCAGATCTGTATGCTGCACTCAAAGAGTTAAAGAAAGATACCTTTGTTCAGGAAGTGTTGGGCAAACATATTACAGGCAAGTATCTCGAGGCAAAAGAAGAGGAGTGGATGCAGTACCGGACACAGGTTACCGCATGGGAAATCGAAGAATATCTGTATAAGATATAAGAGCTTTTATTCTAAAGATACGGGTGATCGACACAGTGAGTAATATAGTAATTGCATTTCCCAAACAGGAAGTGGCACAGAATGTAAAAAAAATATTGTCACAAAGCGGATACAGTGTGCAGGCAGTCTGCACGACCGGAGCGCAGGCACTGAACAGTATTAATAATTTAGAGAGTGGTATTTTGATCTGTGGTTGTCGCTTTATTGATATGATGTATACGGAGATTTATGAGTATCTTCCGCCAGAGTTTCAGATGCTTCTGATTGCATCGGCAAGTTCGATACAGGAGAGAGAAATCAGCAATATTGTCAGCCTGGTTCTCCCAATGAAAGTACACGAACTGTTGCAGACGGTGGAGATGATGGAGGGAGAAATCCGCCGGCGGCGGAAGCGTATGCGGCAGAGGCCAAAGCTGCGTTCTGAGGAGGATCAGAAGGTCATCCAGAAAGCCAAGGAACTTTTGATGGATCGAAACGGTTTTTCGGAGGAAGAAGCACACCGTTATATTCAGAAACGAAGTATGGATAATGGAACGGAACTTGTGGAAGTATCCCAGATGATTTTGAGTCTGATGCAGGAGGGATAGATTACGGATTGTTGCAGAACATCTGCGTAGGTCATAAGGCATCCTCCCTAAAGGGTTCCTCCTTATGACAAGTGTCAAAGCACTTTACAGCATCGGTTGAAAATGCTAAACTTAATCAACAGAGTGGGTAAAAATTATTAAAGGAAAGCAATAGAAAGAGAGGAACAAAAATGTTTCATGTAAATGAGAACTATCAGAAGCTGCCAGGCAGCTATCTGTTCAGTACCATCGGAAAGAAGGTAAATGCATATCAGGAGGCAAACCCGGACAAAGAGATCATCCGTCTTGGTATCGGTGATGTTACACAGCCAATTGCACCGGCAATCATCGAGGCCATGCACAAAGCAGTTGATGAGATGGGCCATGCAGAGACATTCCATGGTTATGCACCGGATCTTGGATACGCATTTTTAAGAAAAGCAATCGTAGATAATGATTACAAAGCAAAGGGATGTGACATCTCTGAGGATGAAATTTTCGTATCCGACGGAGCAAAGAGTGATTCCGCAAATATTCAGGAGATTTTTGCACAGAATAACCGTATCGCAGTATGCGATCCTGTTTATCCGGTATATGTAGATTCCAATGTTATGGCAGGAAGAACAGGTACTTATGATAAGGCAACAGAGACATGGAGCGATGTAATTTATATGCCATGTACCGCTGCAAACAATTTTGTACCGGAATTTCCAAAGGAGACACCGGACATCATTTATTTATGTCTTCCAAACAACCCGACCGGAACAACTCTGACAAAGGATCAGTTACAGCAATGGGTAGATTATGCAAACAAGAATGGGGCAGTTATCATTTATGATGCCGCATACGAAGCATACATCAGCGAGGACAATGTTGCACATACCATCTACGAGTGTAAAGGTGCAAAAACATGTGCCATTGAGCTGAGAAGTTTTTCAAAGAATGCTGGATTTACAGGTGTTCGTCTTGGATTTACTGTAGTTCCAAAGGAACTTAAGTGTGGTGATGTGTCTTTAAATGCAATGTGGGCAAGACGTCACGGAACCAAGTTCAATGGTGCTCCATACATCGTTCAGCGTGCAGGCGAAGCTGTATATTCCGATGCCGGAAAAGCACAGCTGAAGGAGCAGGTTGCATATTATATGAAGAATGCAAAGACAATCAAGGAAGGTCTTAAGGACGCCGGATATACCGTATTTGGTGGTGTGAATGCACCATACATCTGGTTAAAGACACCGGACAAGATGACTTCCTGGGAGTTCTTTGATTATCTCTTAGAAAAAGCCAACGTTGTAGGTACACCGGGATCCGGATTCGGACCAAGCGGTGAGGGATACTTCAGACTGACTGCATTCGGTAACTATGAGAATACCGTTAAAGCTTTAGATAGAATCAAAGCTTTATAATTTGTTGCACTTACTATAAACAAATCAGGTACAGTAGCCGATATTGATAATAGAAACGTAGTCAAAGGTCCGGAAACAAAAGGAGTTGATCCGGCGTACATGTTCAAGGAGGATATGAGTATGAGTGTGAATGCAACAGGTTTGGCAAGTGCACAGGCAGAGGTTTATACAGCTTATAAGACAGACACTTCTGCAAAGACAGAATCTGCTTCCAAGAAAAACGCTTCTGCGAAGGCAGATACCGCCAGCAAGACCGAAGAGAAGAACGAAAGCGGTGTCGTTTATGACAAGTCGGACAAATCTTCGGATACAGGCAAGGCAACTTATTCTGTCAACAAAATGAGCGCAGAAGATCGTGCCGCTCTGGTAAAACAGCTGAAAGCAGATCAGGAGTCCAGACAGCAGCAGTTGACCAACATCGTAAAGCAGATGATGGGACAGCAGGCAACAACGTTTGCAACTTCCGATGACAGTATGTGGAAGTTCCTTGCAAAAGGAAATTATACGGTAGATGCCCAGACAAAGGCACAGGCCCAGAAAGATATTTCGGAAGACGGATATTACGGTGTGAAACAGACATCTGAGCGTTTATTCGACTTCGCCAGCGCTTTAGCAGGTGACGATGTAGAAAAAATGAAAAAGATGCAGGCTGCTATGCAGAAGGGCTTCCAGCAGGCAACAGGTGCCTGGGGACAGAAGCTGCCAGATATTTGCCAGAAGACATTAGATGCGGCAAACAAGAAATTCGAGGAGTATTACAAATCGAAACAGACAAGCACGACAGATACGACAGATGCTACAAACAGTACAGAGGCATAAACAAAAATCCCGGTTTGAAAAAGCCGGGATTTTTTTCTAAAAAGGAGACAGCATGAAATATAATTTTGATAAGCCGACAAACCGGAGAGGAACCGGATCATTGAAATGGGACGTGCCGGAGAATGAGCTGCCTATGTGGGTAGCAGACATGGACTTTGAGACAGTGCCAGAGGTGATCGAAGCTTTAAAAAAACGTGTGGAACATGGAATCTTTGGCTATTCGATCATGCCAGATGCATGGAGCCAGTCCTATGTGAACTGGTGGGACAAACGGCATCATATCACGTTGAATCCGGACAAACTCATTTTTACGACAGGCGTGGTTCCGGCAATCTCCAGTGCGGTGCGTAAGCTTACGACACCTGCGGAAAATGTGTTGGTGCAGACACCAACTTACAATATTTTCTTTAACTCGATCCGAAACAATGGAAGAAATATTGTGGAGAATCATCTGCTTTATGACGACAGGGAATATCACATTGACTGGGAAACATTAGAACGTCAGCTCGCAGATCCGCAGACATCCCTTATGATACTTTGTAACCCGCATAATCCGATTGGAAAAATCTGGGACAAGGAAACACTGGCACGTATCGGAGCTTTGTGTGCAGAGAATGACGTGACGGTATTTTCGGATGAGATTCACTGTGATATAACTGCACCGGGAAAAGAGTATGTGCCATTTGCGTCGGTAAATGAACAGTGCAGACAGATCAGTGTGACTGCGATCGCACCGACAAAAACTTTTAATCTCGCAGGCATTCAGTCTGCGGCAGTTTATGCAGAAAACAAGGCATTGCATCATAAAATGTGGCGACGACTCAACACGGATGAGGTGGCAGAACCGAATGCGTTTGCCATGTGTGCCACAATCGCTGCTTTTACCTGCGGGGCAGACTGGCTGGATGAACTTAGGGTTTATATTGAAGAGAATAAAAAATATGTTACCGACTTTATCGCCAGAGAGATTCCGCAGATGAAAGTTGTTCCTTCCGAAGCAACGTATCTGATGTGGCTGGATTGTCAGGCTTACACAAAAGATTCGAATAAGCTGTATGCGTTTATCCGCAAAGAGAGTGGACTGTATCTGGCGTCCGGCAGGGAGTACGGAACGAACGGGGATGGATTCCTTCGCCTGAATGTGGCCACGACAAGAAAAAATGTGGAGGATGGTATGGAACGTCTGAAGCAGAGCATGAAGGCATGGGAACAAAAGTTAATGAAATCTTAATGGGTTTGACAATTGGAAATTAATACGAAAACCGCTACAATGTATTCATGATTAATCATAAATACGAGGTGGCGGTTTTATTATGTATAATATTTTAGTTTGTGACGATGAAAAAGATATTGTTTCGGCTCTTTCCATTTATTTAAAGAGCGACGGTTATCAGGTATATAAGGCATATAACGGAAAAGAAGCATTGGAGCTTGTGCAAAAAAGGGACATTCATCTGGTGCTCATGGATGTCATGATGCCGGAGATGGATGGTATCGAGACCATGGTGAAAATCCGGGAAATTTCTAATGTTCCGGTGATTCTGCTGACAGCCAAAAGTGAGGATACCGACAAGGTGCTTGGGCTGACGGTCGGTGCAGATGATTACATTACCAAACCATTTAATCCAGTGGAATTACAGGCGAGAGTTAAATCCCAGCTGCGCCGGTATATGCAGCTTGGCAGTGCACAGCCGGTAAACACAAAACTTGTGGCCGGTGGCATTGAGATGGATGATCGTGCAAAAGAAGTGACATTGGATGGAGAACCGGTGAATCTGACGAGAACCGAGTACGATATCTTAAAACTTCTGATGGAGCATAAAGGTGAGGTATTTTCTCCGAATCAGATTTATGAAGAAGTGTGGAATGACAGTCCTTATGGGATTGAGAACACCGTTGCAGTACATATCCGACATCTTCGTGAAAAATTAGAGTACAATCCGGCAGAGCCAAGATATTTAAAAGTAGTATGGGGCCGGGGATATAAGATGGAGGAAACAGAATGAAAAACTGGAAAGAACTCAAAAAGCAGTTCTGGGCGAAATTGATTGCGATGCTGCTTGCAATCGTCAGTGGCTTTGTATTTGTAGTGACAGCCGCGGCGACTGTGCTTTACGGAACTGTATCAGAGTTGCAGGCCAACCAGAACACGGTGGAAAAAGACATTGATATACAACTTTTAGAAAATTATGCAACGCATTTGTTCGCCGAAGGCGTAACTGGTTCTGACGGACTCGAAGAGGCAGAGTTTGACGGACTCGATGGTGGACATATTGCTTATACGGTTGTGAAAAAGCAGGATGGTGAAAAAGATATCGTTCTCTACACCAATGATGCTTCGGTGGACGCAGATTCGTGCATGGTACATCTCGAATTTGATACGAATACAAGATATGTGCTCAGTGGTCAGGAAGATTCGTTTCTTGGTATGCTGCTGGGATCTTATAATATATATGATGATTCTTCCTGGCAGATGGCAAGTCTGGACCATATTATTTATAATCAGGAAGATGGTCTGTTCTATGCAGATGCAGACGGAGATTACTTCCTTATGACGTCTTTTGACCATGTGATCAATGGACGAAAGAATGGTGTCGATACAGACATTTCGAGTGAAATTACGGATGGAACCTATGGAATCGATGGGGTGGAAAGTGTTTCGTATGAATACAAAGATGTTTCCGGTGCGCCGGGGTATTATGCGGATGGAGATGGAAAGAAATTAGAGCAGGAGGAAATATCTTCCTGGAACATGAAAAATGATCTGCTGCGTTTTGACAGTGGATTTGCCAGCAAGGATGAGGACTATGCACAGAAAAATGGCTTTTTGACCGTGCAGACAAAGAAATCACTTCCAAAGGACAAAATCAATATTGCAGGAGCGTATTCCATTGGCAGTGATCTGAATTTTGAATACGACGAATACAGCCTGAATAATGTGAAAACGACCAGTTACGATATTTATATGACGGCAAAAGATACGTCATCTACCAGGACACTTTTAAAGAATGGACTTGTCGATTACTTCGGACAGGGAAAGAAGCTGGCTGCATTTATCTGCAACTTTCGCCATACAAGCGGCTGGTGGGCAGCAGGCAGTGCACTGCTTTGTCTTCTTTGTTTTGTGTTCCTGATGAGTGCGGCAGGACGAAGACCTAAGGACGATGAAGTCCACATGCGCTGGATTGACCGGGTTCCGTTTGGAATTATTACCGGCGGCTGCTGTGCGCTTGTAACCTGTGGTGTGCTGTGTATTTTCGGAATGATCGGATATGCATTTGACCGATATATTACAATTTCACTTGCATTGGGGCTTGGCACATTATTTGCGGCGGCCTGCGAGTTCCTTGTGATTGGATATTTTATGAGCATCGCCGTGCGTGTAAAAACACAGAATTTCTGGAGATATACGATCTTACATTACCTGATTGCACCATTCCGCTGGGCAGGGGATGCTGCTGACAAAAAGCAGCCGACCATGAAAAAGGTGACCGTGCTGTTTGCGGTAGGAGCATTGATTGAACTGTGGCTGCTTGCTATGATGGCAGACGGTGATGTCGTGATGCTGTGCATCATAATAAAGCTGGTGGAATATTTGGCCCTTCGTTATTATGTTTCCGCAATGCTTCGCATACGCGCCGGTGGCATGCGCATCGCAAACGGGGATTACAGTCAGCCAATCAACACGGAACATATGCCGCGCGGATTCCGGGAACATGCGGAAAATATCAATCATGTCGGCGAGGGCATTTCCAAAGCGGTAGATGCACGTATGAAGAGTGAGCATTTTAAGACGGAACTGATTACAAATGTATCACATGATATTAAGACACCGCTGACATCCATTATCAATTATGTCGATCTCATGAAAAAGGAAAAAGTCGACAATAAGACAGTACAGGAATATATTACCGTGTTAGACCGTCAGTCAGCCCGCCTGAAAAAACTGATCGAAGATCTGATGGAGGCTTCGAAGGCTTCTACCGGAAATATCAAGGTGGAACTTGAGGCAATGGATGCAACAGTCATGCTGACACAGGTGGTTGGCGAGTTTGAGGAACGTGCAAAGAAAAATCAGCTGGATATCGTCGTGGACAGTCCGGAGCCGCCGGTAAAGATCATGGCGGACGGAAGGCATCTGTGGCGCGTCATTGATAATCTGATGAGTAACATCTGTAAATATGCAATGCCCGGAACAAGGGTATATATTTCACTGGAAAAATTCAATGGAATGGTCATCATGACATTCCGCAATATTTCAAAGAGTCAGTTAAATATCAGCAGCGAGGAACTGATGGAGCGCTTTGTCCGGGGAGACAGTTCGAGAAATACCGAGGGAAGCGGACTTGGACTTTCCATTGCGCAGAGCCTGACGGGGCTGATGAACGGAAACTTTGCGATTCAGATCGATGGTGATCTGTTTAAGGCAATCTTAAGTTTTGAGGAGGTTTTCTAAGCGACAAACTTATTGAATGATACATATGCTTGTGCTATAATAAATCCCGAATGCAATATTTGAGTATATTCGGAGGAAAAATTCGTGAAAATAATAATCGCTGGTGATGGAAAGGTCGGCTTGTCACTGACACAGAAGCTTTCTGCGGAGGGACACGACCTGACTTTGATCGACTCGAACCAGAAGGTTCTCGATTCAAGCGTTGAGCGTTATGATGTAATGGGGGTACAGGGTAACTGTGCCTCCATGCGCGTGTTAGAGAGTGCAGATGTCCGCAAAGCGGATCTGCTGATTGCGGCTACAAGTGCAGATGAGATCAATCTTCTCTGCTGTATGACGGCTCATGGATTAAACCAGAGGATTCATACGATTGCAAGAATCCGTAATCCGGAATATGGAAAGCAGATTTTTACCATGCGTGATGTGTATTCGCTGTCACTTATGGTCAATCCGGAGAAGCAGGCAGCCAGAGAAATAGAGCGTCTTCTTCGTTATCCGGGCTTTTTGCAGCGTGAGACATTTGCAAAAAGCCGTGTGGAAATCGTCGAACTTCGTGTGCCGAAGGGAAGTAAATTATGTGATGTTCCCCTTATGAATCTGCAGAACATTGTGAAATGCAAAGTCCTTGTATGTGCGGTCAGCCGTGACGGTGTTGTGGAGATTCCGGGAGGTCACTTTATTTTGCGTGAGGGAGATCATCTGTTTATTACCGCGACCAGTGATGTCCTGACGAAACTGTTGCGCAATCTTGGAATTATCACCCACAAAGCAAAGCGTGTCATTCTCTGTGGTGGTGGCCGTATCGGTTACTATCTTGCAGAACATCTTGCAAGAGATGGCGTAGCAGTACAGCTGATCGAGCAGGATGAAGAGCGTTGTGTGGAGCTTTCGGACAAACTGCCACAGGGCGTCTGTGTCATCCAGGGAGATGCCAGCAGTCAGTTCCTGTTAGAGAGCGAGGGAATTCATGACTGTGATGCGGTAGTGACGATGACCGGACTGGATGAGATGAATATGATCATCTCTTTGTATGCACAGACATGTGGGGTTCCGCAGGTGATTACCAAGGTCGGACATATGGAGAACAGCAGCATTCATGACAGTCTGGGACTAGGCAGTGTCATCTGTCCGAAGGAACTGTGCTGTAATAATATTGTACAGTATGTGCGTGCTATGCAGAATACGACAGGTGCAGCACTGACACTTCACAATATTGCGGAGGGACAGGCGGAAGCATTGGAATTTGTTGTAGATGCAAATACCCGTTATATTGGAGAACCACTGCGTAATGTCCGGATTCGTCCGAACATTCTGATTGCATGCATCAGCCATGGAAGCAAGACGGAGATTCCGAATGGTGATTCGGTTTATGAAGAGGGGAATTCCATGATTATTGTTGCAAAAGGAGATATGACACTTTTGCAGTTAAACGATATTTTTGAGTGAGGACATTATGAATTATAAAATGATGGGAAAATTCATTTCCCAGATTCTTTTTGTGGAGGCAGCATTTATGCTGCCTGCCTTGTTACTGAGTATATTTTATGGAGAGCAGGCTGCTGTACGGGGATTTATCGGTGCAATCATTATCACACTGATCGTAGCAGCAATTATGTATGTACTCTGCAGAAATGCGGTAAAGCGTTTTTATGCACGGGAAGGACTCGTATGTGTGGGAATGAGCTGGATCGCGTTAAGTATTATGGGATGCCTGCCGTTTTTTATTTCGCGGGAAATCCCGGATTTTCTGGATGCGCTGTTTGAAATCGTATCCGGATTTACGACAACGGGATCATCTATTTTAACGGATGTGGAAGCTTTGTCTCATGGACTTTTATATTGGAGAAGTTTCAGTCACTGGTTAGGCGGTATGGGGGTGCTGGTATTTTTACTTGCAGTCGTTCCGAGAGACCGTGGAGGAAGCGGATTTACAATGCATATTCTCCGTGCAGAAAGCCCGGGACCAAATGTTGGAAAACTGGTTCCGAAGATGCATACGACCGCGCGTATTTTATATGTGATTTATGTGCTGCTTACCATCATTAATGTTGTTTTTCTGTTATTTGGCGGGATGTCTGTATTCGAGGCGGTATGTACAGCAATGGGTACGGCAGGTACCGGTGGATTCGGTATCAAAAATGACAGTATGGCAAGCTACAGCCCGTATATTCAGAATGTCTGTACGGTCTTTATGTTATTGTTTGGCGTGAATTTCAGTTGTTATTACCTGCTTTTGGTACGCCATTTTAAGACCGTGTTCAAAGATCAGGAACTTCGCATGTATATTGCAATCGTATTAGGTTCCATTGTTTTGATCACATGGAATCTTCACGGATTTTATTCAACACTTGGTGAGACGGTACGACATGCGGCTTTTCAGGTTGCAACCGTTATCACAACCACAGGATTTGCGACGACGGACTTTGATCTGTGGCCGAGTTTTTCCAAGGGAATCCTGCTGGCACTGATGTTTCTCGGTGCGTGCGCGGGAAGTACCGGTGGTGGATTGAAGATTGGCCGTACGCTGTTGCTTTTGAAGAATCTGCGCAGAAACACACGACGCATTTTGAATCCGAAGCGGGTGGAAGTTGTGCGTGTTAACGGACAGAGAGTCAGCGAATCTGTTTTGGAGAACACAAACACGTATCTGATTGCATATGCTGTAATCGTTCTTGGAAGTTTCCTGTTGATTTCCATTGATAACTTGTCGATGATGACGAATTTTTCCGCAGTTGTTGCGTGCTTTAACAATATCGGACCGGGATTTGATGCGGTGGGACCGACCTGTAACTTTTCAGTTTTTTCTGGATTTTCCAAGGTGGTACTGATCTTTGATATGCTGGCAGGTCGACTGGAAATCTTCCCGATTCTGATCCTGGCAAGCAAGAGTACATGGAGTAGAAGATAATAATTGGGGGAATGATATGGCAGGTAAAGTATATCTGATTGGAGCAGGTCCGGGAGATCCCGGACTTGTTACCGTAAAAGGACTTGAACTGATTCAAAAAGCGGACTGTATTGTATATGACCGGCTTTCGGCACCGGAGCTTCTTTCTTATGCAAAAGCAGATTGTGAACTTATTTATGTAGGAAAAGCAGATCGGCATCACACGCTTCCACAGGAAGAAATCAATGAGCTTCTGGTCACAAAGGCGAAAGAATATGCCTGCGTGGTCCGCTTAAAAGGTGGAGATGTCTATGTATTCGGAAGAGGCGGCGAGGAAGGCACTTATCTTCGGAATCACGGCATTAAATTTAGTGTGGTTCCGGGTATCAGTTCGTCAATCGCGGGAGCAGCTTATGCCGGAATTCCAGTGACACATCGTGGAGTTGCAACCTCTTTTCGGGTAATTACCGCACATAACAGGCTGGATCAGACGACAGATATGGATTTTGCCTCCATGCTGGATGAGAAGGAGACACTGATCTTTCTGATGGGCTTAAGCAAAGTCGGTGAGATTGCAGACGGGCTCATGCAGGCAGGACGTTCTCCAATGACTCCGGCAGCAGTGATTTCACATGCAACGACATGTGAACAGAGAACTTGTGTCGGCATTTTGCAGGATATCGAAAGGCATGTTGCGGATGCGGCACTCACTTCCCCGGCCATGATCGTTATCGGCGATGTGGTACGCCTGCGCGAACAATTGCAGTTTTTTGAAAATCAGCTGCTTTGGGGAAAACGTTATCTTGTTCCGAAAATTGGAAGGAAACCATCACGTCTTGCTGCATTGTTGCGTGTGCAGGGCGCTTTTGTGCAGGAAGTGACCGTTGGTGAGATTGCAGGAATCCATGCGTTGTACGGAGCGGCAGAGCTGGCAGATGTGGATATGTTCTTATTTACGAGCCAGAACGGTGTGGACTGCTTTATGGATAATGTATTTGCTTCAAAGCTGGATGCGCGTGCGCTTGGCAAAGCGAAGATTGCAGCAATCGGAAGCAAGACAGCGGAACGTTTAAAGAACTATGGGCTGCGCGCGGATTTTGTGCCGGACCAGTATCATTCGGATGCACTTGTACCGCAGTTGAAAGAATATATGCAGTATACATTTGGCAATGATCCGTTTCATTCGGTATCGGTATGGTATCCTACGGCGAAGAATGCGGATGATATCCTGATGGATGACCTTGTGGAAATCTGCCAGTGTGGCAGATTGAATGTATATGAGAATAAAGCATGTACATGGAATCTGGAAAATGGATTTTCCGGTTATGACGGAATTTTATTTACCTGTGCATCGTCGGTGGAACGACTGTTTGGTGATGTATCCCGGCAGGAAATAAAAGAACTGGAAAAAAGCACCCGGCTTTATGCCATCGGACCAAAAAGCAGGGCGGCATTGGAAAAAGCGGGCGCTTCCTACGTTGTGGAGGCTTCGAAAAATACGTATGAGGGACTGTTTCATGCAGTATTGGAAGAAGGTGCCCTATGACCTATGCCAATATCATTGTAGATATTTCCCTTGATAAACTGGATAAAACATTTCAGTATGCAATTCCGTCACAGCTGCGGGAGCAGATTCATCCGGGCGTGCAGGTGGATATTCCGTTTGGAAAACGCACATTGACCGGATATGTGGTGGAAGTGACGGAAGAACCGGAATTTGATGTGGACAAAATCCGTCCGCTCATAGGAATTCATGAGGGAAGTGTGCCGATGGAATCCCAGCTGATCGAGATGGCGGCATGGATTCGGAAAAACTATGGCTCCACGATGAATCAGGCATTGAAAACGGTTCTTCCAATCAAAAAGCAGACCAGACATGTAGAGCGTAAAACGGTGAAGCTGCTTCTCAATGAGGCGCAGGCACAGCAGAAACTTGCACTGTTCGAGAGCAGACATTATAAAGCAAAAGCCCGCCTGCTGCGGGAACTGATCGCACAAAAAGAAATTGATTATACTATGGTCACACAGAAACTGAATGTGTCGGCAGCAACGATCCGCAATCTGCAGGAACAGCAGATTCTGCAGATTGAGACAACGACCTGCTACCGGAATCCGGTGCAGCATCTGACACAGGAGGGATATCATCTGACACTCAACGAAAATCAGACACAGGTTGTGGATCGGATTACAGAAGATATGGACAGTGGGCATCCAAAAACATATCTTTTAAAAGGCGTGACTGGAAGCGGCAAGACAGAAGTGTACATGGAACTGATCGCACATGTTCTTGCAGCGGGCAGACAGGCAATCGTACTGATTCCGGAGATTGCGCTGACCTATCAGACTGTGATGCGTTTTTACAACCGTTTCGGAGACCGTGTATCGATTATGAATTCGCGCCTTTCCCAGGGAGAACGTTACGATCAGTATGAACGTGCAAAAGCCGGGGAGATCGACATTATGATCGGTCCCCGCTCGGCGCTTTTTACTCCGTTTGAAAGACTGGGGCTGATTATTATTGATGAGGAACATGAAAATTCATATAAAAGTGAGACATCGCCGCGTTATCATGCAAGAGAAGTGGCAATTGAACGCGCAAGGATAAATCATGCGGCGGTCGTGCTCGGTTCCGCCACACCGTCCATAGACAGTTATTATATGGCGCAAACAGGCAGATATCAGCTGCTTGAAATGACACAGCGTGTAAAAAATCAGGCACTTCCAACCTGTGAAGTAGTAGATTTACGACAGGAATTGCGGGATGGAAACCGTTCCATCTTAAGCAAACGCTTGCAGGAACTTATGGAGGAACGCCTGGAAAAGAAGCAGCAGACGATGCTTTTTTTGAATCGAAGAGGTGTTTCTGGATTTATTTCATGCAGAGCTTGCGGATATGTGGTAAAATGTCCTCATTGCGATGTATCTTTAAGTCAGCATGCCGGTGGCAGAATGGTCTGTCATTATTGTGGTTATGAAGAAAGACAGCCGAAAGTCTGTCCTTCCTGTGGCAGTAAATATCTCGGTGGATTTAAAGCGGGAACGCAGAAAATCGAGATGCTCGTAAAACAGAGATTTCCTAAGGCACGGGTGCTGCGTATGGATTTTGATACGACACGCACCAAAGATTCCTATGAGAAAATTCTGCAGGCCTTTGCCAATCAGGAGGCAGACATTCTCATCGGAACGCAGATGATCGTAAAAGGACATGATTTTCCGAATGTCACGCTCGTAGGTGTCCTTGCGGCAGATATGTCACTGCATGTGGCTGATTATCATGCGGCGGAGCGGACGTTCCAGCTTTTGACACAGGCGGTGGGACGTGCGGGACGTGGACAGTTGCCGGGACAGGCGGTTATCCAGACTTACGATCCGGAGCATTTTGCCATTCAGACGGCAAAGGCGCAGGACTATGAGGCGTTTTACCAGCATGAGATCGCGTATCGTAAAATGATGCATTATCCGCCAATCTGGAATATGCTTCTGGTGCATTGCATGGGAAAAAATGAGCAGATCACACAGCAGACTGCGCAGCTTATGGCAGACAAATTACAGTCTGCAATTAAAAGAAGTGGAAAGCCGGTGCTCCTTGTCGGACCGGCCGATGCGACGATTGCAAAAGTAAATGATATATACCGCAAAGTTTTGTATATGAAAGCAGCGGATTACCAGACGCTTGTGGCACTTAAGGATGCCTTAGAGCAGTTTGGAAAGAAGACGAACGCGTTTTCAAACGTAACTATTCAATTTGATTTCAACCCGTCAAGTGGTTTTTAGGAGGTAAAAGATGGCACTTAGAACAATTCGCGTACAGGGAGATCCGATTCTGAACAAGGTATGCAGACCAATCACAGAGGTTACACCAAAGATCCGTACTTTAGCAGAGGACATGATCGAGACCATGTATGAGGCAAACGGTGTAGGACTTGCAGCACCGCAGGTTGGCATTTTAAAGAGAATCGTAGTCATTGATGTAGGAGACGGACAGGGACCATATGTGATGATCAATCCGGAAATTCTGGAATCTTCCGGAGAGCAGACCGGTGATGAAGGCTGCTTGAGTGTTCCGGGAAAAGCAGGTCAGGTGACACGGCCAAATTATGTAAAGACAAAATATTATGATCTGGATATGCAGGAGCATATTGTGGAAGGAACCGAGCTGTTTGCACGCTGTATGTGTCATGAGTTCGAACACCTTGACGGTCATCTTTATGTAGAAAGAGTCGAAGGTGAACTCCATGATGTTGTATATGAAGAAGAGGATGATGAATAATATATGAGAGTAGTATTTATGGGTACACCGGATTTTTCGGTGGGGGTATTAGAAGAAATCATTCGCGCAGGTCACGAAGTGGTTCTTGCAGTGACGCAGCCGGATAAGCCGAAGGGAAGAGGCAATGCCATGCAGTTTCCACCGGTCAAGGAGTGCGCACTTTCCCATGGAATTGAAGTGTTTCAGCCAAAGAAGATCCGCGAGGATGCGAATGTAGAATATCTGAAAAAATTTGATGCGGATATTTTTATTGTTGTGGCATTTGGACAGATCCTTACGAAAAATATTCTGGATATGCCCAAATATGGCTGTGTGAATGTTCATGCGTCGCTTCTTCCGAAGTATCGTGGCGCGGCACCGATTCAGTGGGCCGTGATCAACGGAGATGCCATCACAGGTGTTACAACGATGCGTATGGATACCGGCATTGACACCGGTGATATGATCGCAAAACGCGAAGTGCGTATTGCGGAGGATGAGACAGGTGGAAGCCTGTTTGATAAATTGGCGGAAGTCGGGGCAAAATTATGTGTGGAGACCATGGACATGCTTGAGAAAGGCACTGCACAGTTCACTCCACAGAACAATGATGCGAGTACACATACTTCCAAGATCACAAAAGAACTTGGAAATATCGACTGGAAAAAGCCGGCCGTGGAGATTGAGCGTCTGATCCGTGGATTAAATCCGTGGCCGAGTGCGTATACACATCTGGATGACAAAGCTTTCAAAATATGGAAAGCAAAGGTAGTAGATGAAGCAAATGATTATGAACCGGGCTGCATTGTGAAGGCAGAAAAAAATGAATTGATCGTACAGACCGGGGATGGACAACTGGCATTGCTTGAAGTGCAGCTTGCTGGAAAGAAACGCATGGATGCAGGTGCATTTATGCGTGGTTATACAGTGGAAGAGGGCACATTTTTTCGCCAGTAGGAAGGAGTAGCCATGTATTTATATTGGGATAGCACATACATTCTTGTAATTATCGGTGCAATCATCTGCATGATTGCGTCTGCAAAGGTAAAGACCACATTCAACAAATATTCCCAGTACCGCAGCATGTCCGGAATGACCGGTGCACAGGCGGCACAGCGTATTCTGAATGCAGCAGGAATTTATGATGTGAAGGTGCGCCATGTATCTGGCAGCCTGACCGATCATTATAATCCATCGAATAAAACATTGAATCTTTCGGATACGGTTTGCAATTCTACTTCGGTTGCAGCCGTCGGAGTTGCGGCACATGAGTGCGGACATGCGATTCAGCATGCGAGAGGATATGTTCCGCTTCGCCTGCGTTCTGCATTCGTTCCAATTGCAAACTTTGGATCGGCACTGGCATGGCCGGTGATTATCATTGGTGCGTTGATGAACAGCCGTTCTTCCATGATGATTATTAATTTTGGAATTTTATTATTCTCGTTCGCAGTGATCTTTCAGATCATTACCCTTCCGGTCGAGTTTGATGCATCCCGCAGAGCAATGATGATGCTGCGTGAGCAGGGAATTCTCGGCGAGCAGGAACTTGGATATACAAGAAACGTTCTGACTGCAGCGGCGCTGACTTATGTGGCAAGTGCAGCAGCGGCAATTTTACAGTTACTTCGAATTATTTTACTTTTTGGAGGAAGAGACCGTGACTAATACCGTCAATACCAGAGCCCTTGTCTTAGAAATGCTGATGGCCATCAATGAGGATGGACAATATAGTCATCTGGTGCTTCGTGATGTGCTGGACAAATATCAGTATCTGTCAAAGCAGGAACGCGCATTTCTGACAAGGCTGACCGAGGGAACGGTGGAAAAACAGATCACGTTAGATTATGTGATCGACCATTTTTCAAAGACAAAGGTGCGAAAGATGAAACCATTGATTCGCAACCTTATGCGGCTGAGTGTTTACCAGATCATGTATATGGACGGTGTACCGGATTCTGCCGTGTGTAATGAGGCGGTAAAACTGGCGAGAAAACGCGGATTTTCCGGTCTGTCCGGCTTTGTCAATGGCGTGCTTCGAAGCATTGCCAGAGAGTGGAAAATAGTTGAATTTCCAAATGCCAGTGTCTGCTATTCGGTTCCGGAATGGATTGTAAATACGTGGCAGAAAGATTATGGTAAGGAACGGACGACACAGATTCTGGAGGCACTTTCCACAGAAGCAAAACTTACCGTTCGCACCAATCTACAAAAATGTACGCCACAGGAACTGAAAAAAAGACTGGAAGAGGAAGGCGTTACGGTGACGGAAGTGCCGGAAATTCCATATGCTTTTGCACTGTCTGGATTTGATTATCTGGCAGGACTTGAGAGCTTTCAGGATGGATGGTTCTATGTGCAGGATGTCAGCTCCATGATGGTAGCGGTCGCCGCTGATCCAAAGCCGGGAAATTATGTGATTGATGTTTGTGCAGCACCGGGCGGCAAAAGCACACATATGGCAGAATTATTAGATGGTACCGGTATGGTAGAGGCAAGAGATCTGACTGAATATAAAGTCGGACTCATTGAAGAGAATATTTTGCGTACCGGTCTGCATAATATGAAGGCAGTACAGATGGATGCCACGGTACTGGATGAGGCATCCATAGAAAAGGCGGATGTTCTTGTGTGTGATCTGCCCTGTTCCGGTCTGGGAGTCATGGGAAGAAAGACGGATATCCGTTATAAAATGACAGAGAAAAAAGCACAGGAACTGGCACAAATGCAGCAGCAGATGTTAGATGTTGTATGTGCATACGTAAAGCCGGGTGGAACCATGGTATACAGTACCTGCACAATTCACCGGGCGGAAAATGAAGAGAACGTGGAGACGTTTTTACAGAAACATGCGGACTTTTCACTTGTGTCACAGAAACAGATGTATCCCGGTGAGGTGGGAAGTGATGGATTTTTCCTCGCAAAGATGGTAAGGAGCATGCATGGATAATAAGATTGATATTAAATCGTTCAATTTGGAAGAACTGACAGCATTTATTGAGAAAAACGGTGAGAAGGCATTTCGTGCAAAGCAGGTATACCAGTGGTTGCACGTAAAGCAGGTGGATGCTTTTGACGAGATGACAAACCTTTCGAAAGCATTCCGGGAAAAATTAGAACAGTTATGTTACATAACAGATCTTCATCAGGAGGCAGTACAGATTTCCAAAATTGATGGTACAAGAAAATATCTGTTTCTTCTGGAAGACGGCAATGTCATAGAGAGTGTGCTGATGCGTTATAAGCATGGCAATTCGGTGTGCATCTCTTCGCAGGTGGGCTGTCGTATGGGCTGTCGTTTCTGTGCTTCAACTCTGGACGGACTCGTGCGTGGACTTAAGCCATCGGAGATGCTGGATCAGATTTATAAGATTGGAAAGGATATCGGAGAACGGATTTCCAATGTTGTTGTGATGGGAACTGGCGAGCCGATGGATAATTTTGACAATCTTTTGAAATTTATTGAATTGCTGACGGATGAAAATGGGCTGAACATCAGCCAGAGAAACCTCACCGTATCCACTTGTGGTATTGTGCCACGAATGCGGGAACTGGCAGACCGGCAGCTTGCAATCACACTGGCATTGTCACTGCATGCATCCAATCAGCAGAAACGTCTGGAACTTATGCCGGTTGCCAATAAATATGACATTCATGAAGTGATTGATGCCTGTCGTTATTATTTTGATAAGACAGGACGCAGAGTGACTTTTGAGTACAGTCTTGTAGGGGGCGTCAACGACACGGATGAGGATGCCAGAGAACTTTCACAGTTAATTCACGGTATGAATTGTCATGTAAATCTCATTCCGGTCAACCCGATTAAAGAGCGTGATTATGTGCAGTCAAATGCGGCTGTGATTGCGGCCTTTAAAAATAAACTTGAAAAAAACGGAATAAATGTTACTATAAGAAGAGAAATGGGCAGGGATATTGATGGAGCCTGCGGACAGTTACGTAAGCGATATATCGCTTCCAAAGAGGGGTAGCATTTAATTTTACAGCAAGAAAGGATAAAGCGGATGAAGACGTATTCCATAACGGATACCGGCGCCTTGCGAGAAATGAATCAGGATTATTTTTTCGCATCGGATGACCCAGTTGGTAATCTGCCGAATTTGTATATTGTGGCAGATGGTATGGGTGGCCATAAGGCTGGCGACTATGCGTCGCGTTACACTACGCAGCGTGTGGTAGCGTCCGTATCCAGAGACCCGGGGGAGAAACCGGTTTCAATTATAAAAAAGGCAATCAGCACAGCCAACAAAATTCTAATTGAAGAAGCAGCAGAAGATGAGTCGAAACAGGGCATGGGGACGACTCTTGTTGTCGCGACAATTATCGATGGAAAGCTTTATGTCGCCAATGTCGGTGACAGTCGGCTTTATATTGTAAATGACGATATCCGTCAGGTGACCAAGGATCATTCTCTGGTAGCGGAGATGGTAAGGCTTGGCGAAGTCGATGTTGCGGCGGCCAGAGAACATCCGGATAAAAATATCATTACCCGGGCAATCGGTGCAAAGGCAGATGTAGAAGCGGATTTCTTTGAAGTTGAATTACAGGAAGGAGACCGCATTGTGATCTGTACCGATGGACTGACCAATATGGTGGAGGATGAAGTCATCCGCAATATTGTTTCCTGCGATATTTCGATAGAAGAAAAGACAGAACTATTGGTAAAGACTGCCAACCAGAACGGAGGCAGGGACAACATTACAGTAATGATTATAGAACCATTTATGTATGAGGTGAAAGCATGTTAACAGTTGGTACGTATTTAGCAGATAGATATGAAATTGTAAGTAAGATCGGTGCCGGCGGAATGTCCGATGTATACAAAGCAAAAGATCATGTGTTGGGGCGGTTTGTAGCAATCAAAGTATTGCGTACAGAATTTTCCGAGGACCGCACATTTGTAGCAAAATTCCGCACAGAAGCACAGTCTGCAGCAGGACTTGAGCATCCGAATATTGTAAATATATATGATGTAGGAAGCGAAGATGGACTCTATTTCATCGTTATGGAATATGTGGAGGGCATCACTCTTAAGACGTATATCGAGAAAAAAGGTCAGTTAACATTTAAAGAATCCGTAAGTATTGCCATTCAGGTGGCACGTGGAATTGAAGCAGCCCACAACAAACAGATCACACACCGTGATATCAAACCACAGAATATTATTATTTCCACAGAGGGAAAAGTAAAAGTTACCGATTTTGGCATTGCCAGAGCAGCATCGTCCAATACAATCAGTTCCGATGTTATGGGATCGGTTCATTATTCTTCGCCGGAGCAGGCAAGAAACGGATTTGTGGATGGAAGAAGTGATATTTATTCGCTCGGTATTGTCATGTATGAGATGGTGACCGGACGTGTTCCGTTTGATGGAGATACGACGGTGGCAGTTGCCATTCAGCATCTGCAGGAAGAAATCACACCGCCGAGTACTTATGCATCCAATCTTCCAATCAGTTTGGAGAAGATTATCTTAAAATGTACACAGAAGAATCCGGATCGTCGTTATCAGACAATCGAGGATTTGCTGGCAGATCTGCGCAAGTCACTGGTGAAGCCAAACGAGGATTTCGTTGTGATCGCACCACTTGTGGACAATGGTAAGACAAAAATTATCAGCCAGGATGAGATCAAACAGATCAAAGATCAGAGAGCTGTGGAGGCGCCGACCGAACCGATTCAGACAGAACAGGTTCCGGCATATACGGCATATAGGGAAGAACCTGAAGCAGAGGATGACGATATCGAGGATGATGCAGAGGAATCCGGTCTGAATCCAAAGCTGGATAAAGCAATGACGATTATGGGCATTGTTGCATTAGCTGTTATTGTAATTGTAATTATTTATCTGATCGTAGGTGCAATGAAACTGATCAATCCGGGAAAATCAAATGAATCACAGACAACCCAGACAGAGACGCAGACAGAAAGCCAGAAAGCTTCTCAGGATACAGAGAAGATGATTGTCGTAGAGAATGTATGTGGCAAAACAAAGGAAGAAGCTCAGCAGACACTTGAAGCACAGGGATTATACATGTTTGAAGTTGCACAGCAGAAATCCGATCAGCCAGCAGGAACAGTACTGGAACAGGATCCGGCAGGAGGTTCCCAGGCACTCGAGGGATCTACGGTCAATGTTATTGTAGCTGGAGATCAGAATGTAGATTATACGGATGACAACAAAGATTCCGAGGAAGAAAAAGTCGTTGTACCAAACGTGAATGGATATTTGGAGAAAGACGCAGTCAATGCATTGAACAATGCCGGTCTCAAAGTAGTCAAGAATTATCAGTACAGTGACAGTGTGGATGCAGGTAAAGTCATTTCCCAGACACCTGTAGGTGGCAGCAGTGTGGACAGTGGTACTACAGTAACGATTGTTGTCAGTCAGGGACAGAAATCTGTGACGGTACCATCTGTATTGGGAGCGTCAAAGGACAAGGCAAGCAGCAAGCTCACGGGAGCAGGCTTGAAAGTTAATGTAAAAGAAGCATACAGTGATTCGGTTGCGGCAGGCAAAGTTATCTCACAAAGTATTGCCAGCGGAAAGACAGTTCCGGCAGGAACGACGGTGACAATCACCATCAGTATGGGACCGGAAGAAGTAAGTTATAGTTTTTCAAAGACTTATGCAGCTCCGGAAGGCGCAGTCAGTGCATCTTACACATTGACAGGAAGCGATGGCGTTAATTATGATATAGGCGACAAAGATGTTTCCGGATCTCTGACAATTTCAGTCAGTGATATGGATTGTGCATCCGGTAAAGTAACCATTACATGGACCATTGAGACCGTGGACGATGAAGGACTTTCAGACACATCCACAAAAACAGAGACACACAGTGTAAAATTTGCAAAACAATAGGTCATATATGCAGGGTAAGATTGTAAAAGGAATTTCCGGTTTCTACTACGTACACGTAGTAGGAACCGGAATTTATGAATGTAAGGCAAAAGGTGTTTTTCGAAACCGCAAGGTAAAACCACTGGTCGGAGACAATGTGGAAATTGTAGTTCTTGATGAGGAAAAGCGCCTGGGAAATGTGGAGAAGATTCTTTCGCGCAAGAATGAGCTGATTCGTCCGGCAGTATCAAATATCGATATGGCGTTGGTAATTTTTGCAGCAGCAAAGCCAGATCCGAATTTTAATTTGCTGGACCGTTTTTTGTGTATGATGGAATACCAGAAGGTACCAGTTACCATATGCTTTAATAAATGTGACCTCGTATCGGGGGAGGAGAAAGAGAAGCTGTGGCAGATTTATGCACCGGCAGGATATGATATTCTCTTTACGAGTGTAAAAACAGGGGAAAATATTGACAATTTAAAAGCATTGCTTGCGGATAAGACAACGACCGTGGCAGGACCATCCGGCGTGGGAAAATCCTCACTGATCAATGAATTGCAGACGGGTGTGCGCATGCAGACCGGAGCTATCAGTGATAAGATTGGAAGAGGAAAACATACCACCCGACATTCCGAAATCATTTCCATCGGCCAGGATACTTATATCATGGACACACCGGGATTCAGTTCGATGGATCTGCCGGGATTTGAAAAAGAAGATCTGTGGACATGCTATCCGGAATTTGTGCCATATGAGCCGGAATGCAGATTTATCGGATGCAGCCATATCGGTGAGCCGGATTGTGGTGTCAAGAACGCACTGGCAGAAGGAAAAATCAATCAGGTACGATACGACAATTATGTGATGCTTTATGAAGAAATGAAAAATATACGTAAATACTAGGAGGAAGTCATGAACTGTTTATCACCATCAATTTTATCAGCGGATTTTGCCAATCTCGGAGAGCAGATACAGATACTTGACCAGGCAGGAGCCGGCTATGTACACATTGATGTCATGGATGGAAGTTTTGTGCCGAGCATTTCGTTTGGATTCCCAATCATGCAGTCCATTCGCGGATGTACGGAGCGGATGTTTGATGTGCATTTAATGATCGAGGAGCCGATTCGTTATATTGCGGAGTTTGCAAAAGCAGGAGCTGATATTATTACGGTACATGCAGAAGCCTGCAAACATCTTGACCGTACCATTGAGGCAATCAAGGAACAGGGGCTTTTAGCAGGTGTTGCCCTCAATCCGGCGACACCGGTAGAAATGATCCGTCACGTCCTGCCGAAAGTAGATATGGTGCTGATCATGACGGTCAATCCGGGATTTGGTGGACAGCGGCTGATTCCTTATACAATCGATAAAGTACGGGAAGTAAAGAAACTGATCGAGGAACAGGAACTGAAAGTGGATATCGAGGTAGATGGTGGCATCAATCTTTCGAATGTGGAGGAAGTGATGGATGCCGGAGCCAATATTATTGTTGCAGGTTCTGCAGTATTCAATGGAAACATTCAGGAAAATGTTGCAAAGTTTCTTGAAGTGATGTAAAAGAAAGTGAAATGGATATGAAGTTTTTGATTGTATCGGGTGGTTCATTAAACAAAGAGTTCGTTATGAAAATAGTTGGACAAGGCAGATATGACCGTATTCTTGCGGCGGATTCCGGCATGAATGCATTGTATGCTGCAGCTGTTACACCGGATATTATTATCGGAGATTTTGATTCGGCAGATGAAAAAATACTTGCCTTTTTTCAACAGAATAAAGCGATTGATTTTTGTACCCTGAATCCGGAAAAAGATGATACAGATACGGAGTTTGCAATCCGCGAGAGTATTCGAAGAGGCGCGGATTCCATTACGATCATTGGAGGAACCGGAACAAGGCTTGATCATGTACTGGGAAACATCAGCCTTCTCGGGATTGGCTTTGAGGAACAGATTTCGATGGAACTTTTGGATGAACACAATCGTATCCGCATGATTCAAAAGCCTCTGACATTGGAAAAGGATGCACAATACGGAAAGTATGTTTCGTTAATCCCGTATGGCGGAGATGTGCAGGGGATTACACTGCGGGGCTTCAAATACCCATTGTCTGATTATACGATGGGCGGATTCAATTCTCTGGGAATCAGTAATGAGATAGTGGACGAAAAAGCGGTTATTGAACTGACTAGAGGAAGTCTTCTGGTCATTGAGTCACATGATTAACAGACCATATAAGCATACGAAGGAGAAATTATAATGGAGGCACACGAGAAATCATTTGCTTTTATGAATGGTGCAATTAGGATTGAAATACCATTCTTTCAGAGAGGACATATGACTATCTGCTTTACACGAAAGATGTCACTGCATTTTATGATGAAGGGAATATCTGGGATGAAACCAAAATTCATACTTATTTGATGTACAAGGAGGGCGACGAGGAGCATTACGGTGCGATGCTGATGGGCATGGATGCATAGATGATTGGAAATACCGTTTATCGTCAGATGTGATGATGGTGGGATAGGAGAACAGAAACAGAAATGGAAATGGAGAAGGAACCGTTACCGGAAGTAGAATTGTATAGTATCGGACCGGATGAGGCAGATTATGCGGCTCCGCTGCTGACGGGTGAGGCAGTGGAGGAGATGGAGTCTGCGATGGATGGGATGCTGACATACGTCACGGCGGCATTTTCGCCACAGATGGATGGTCTGGAGCAGCTATTTACGCGTGTGGGCTTTGTCATTGAGGAAGAATCCGCGGTTACTTCGTGGCAGATCCCTCTGAAAAAGCTGATGGGCAGCCTGTTGTTCGCACGGCGTGTGCCGGCGCCGGGCAGGTGTATGCTGCGCACGCTGGAACATGCACAGGATCTGGATCTGACTGGGACAGAGGCAGTCTGAGGTGGATTTAAAAATATATAAAATGATAAAGGAGGAGAAATAATGATGAAACATTTGACAAACAAAATGAAGCGTCTGCTGACTGCATGTCTGGCATTCGTGATGGTACTCACTGTACTGCCGACGGTACCGGCACAGGCAGCTGCCACAAACGTGACCATGTATGTTGGCGAGACATCATACTACCGCGCCCATGGGATTGTATCCAATGTCACTTCGACAAAAAGTGGGGTTGTAGAGGCTGGCAAAAGTAAGCGGCACGGCTCATCCTCAGAAGTCGAGATGGTTGCAGAAAAAACCGGAAAATCTACAGTTACGGTTAAGACGAATAACGGCACAGAGAAAGTTAATGTTACCGTAAAGAAGCTGGATATGCCGGTAAAGGTAAAGCAGCTGTCTCCGTCGAAGATCACATTTGTGGTCGAGAATCATGCCAACAAGGTGTTTGAAAAGGTCGAGATCAGTTATACTTTAAAGGATGCAGATGGCAATGTACTTGAGGAAGATAAAAAGGAACTCAAATCCTTTGACATGTGTGCGAAAAAAACGTCTTACACCAGTATTTATGTTGGAAAATACAGAAAACAGATCGATGCAGCTTCCTGTACTGCTAAGGTGACATATCTGGAGAGCTATCCGGTGACCGTGTATAAGGATGTATCGAAAAAAGTAAAGGCAACGATCAGTGATGAGAAGGAACAAGATGGCACCATACACTATAATGTGAATTTGAAAAACAAATTTAATGATGGCGTGAAGGGTGTCTGCTATATCATGCTCTACGATAAGGACGACAAGCTGATCGGTGTGGAGTATCAGATGATCGTTCTTGGGAAAAAAGGCACGAAAGGTGCTGCAATGAAACGTCAATCGCTGTTTTTGCGGGCCACCTATCCGACATACGATCATATGAAGACCGTTGTTAATGCCAATGCCACTTCAAGGCAGAAAAAGTAAAAATATTGCATCACATAAAAAAGAGGATGTCGTAAGACATCTTCTTTTCTGTGAGTGCGCCTAGCGGCGCACGTTTCTAACGGGTTAAAGTCCAAAATCCGCCCGGTAGTGGGAAGGATATAGCCGAAAGCAAGGGTGTCCTATTCATAGAGTTGCTATGATTAACGTGAGGGGAATCTGAAGGAAGGTGGAGGCAAATCTCTGGTCTGACGAACAGAAATTACATCAGGCTACAGTTAAGGATAAGGTTGCACAACAAGCTAAAGTCCAATAACTACTCGGAATTAACAGTAGTAAATGTGGCAGATATATGGAGAGAAAGAAACGTGTGGTACCAAGGGAGGTCTCGTCAGCGGATGAAAACAGAGTATGAAATCCGTCAGTAACAACGAATGGCGAGAAGTCAGCAGAAGCCATAGTAAACCAGTGGTTGCAAACACTGGCGAAGGGCTGAACTTTAGGAGACACAAGCAATGAATGTAACTGAAAGTAGATTTAAGAACAGACAACTTCATATGGAAGACTATCTGCAAATGGTATCTGCGGAACAGAAAGAGTATGCAGAAGTGTTCGACTACTCTAAGATTGCTGAAAAGAGCGGTGTCATCACAGACTATTGGACGAACAATCTTTTGGATTTGATTTTGCGAAAAGGCAATCTAAACAATGCCTATAAACAAGTCAAGAAAAACAAAGGAAAAGGTGGAATCGATGGTATGCAGGTGGATGAACTTCTGCCCTTCCTTAGAGAAAACCAAGATTCCTTAATCCAAGAGATAAGGGAAGGAAAGTATAAGCCTAACCCAGTTCGAAGGGTAGAAATACCCAAGGAAACAAAAGGCGAATTTCGAAAGTTAGGAGTTCCTACTGTTGTTGATAGAGTTATTCAACAGGCAATAGCACAGGAATTATCGCCAATCTATGAGGAGCAATTCTCAGAAAATAGTTTCGGTTTCAGACCAAAGCGAGGAGCACACGATGCTCTCAGACAATGCCAAAAGAACGTAAATGATGGCTATGTATATGTGGTAGATATGGACTTGGAAAAGTTCTTCGACACAGTATGCCAGAATAAGCTGATAGAAGTATTGTCAAGAACCATCAAAGATGGCAGAGTTATATTATATCCTTAATACACAAATATCTGAATGCGGGAGTAATCGCAAATGGAATGTTTGAACGTACAGAGGTTGGAATGCCACAAGGCGGTCCGCTTAGCCCATTGCTTAGTAATGTAATGCTAAATGAGTTGGATAAGGAACTGGAGAATAGAGGACATAGATTTGTCCGATACGCAGACGATTGTATGATTTTCTGCAAGAGCAGAAAAAGCGCAGAAAGAACCTTGAAGAACATCATTCCATTTATTGAAAAGAAACTATTTCTTAAAGTAAATCGGAAGAAAACAGAGGTGGCTCATATCAGCACAGTCAAATACCTCGGATATAGCTTTTATAGACATAAAGGTAAATGCAGATTTAGAGTACACCCGAAGTCAGTAGTAAAGATGAAGAATAGAATCAGAGAACTTAAACTGAAAAAACTCTGACGGTTAGGAATTAAAACATAGGAAGGAAAGCATGACAAAAAGACAGATATATTAAAAGCTGTAAAAATCTACGTTGAATTTTACAGCTTTTTGTGTATACTAAAAGTAGTAGAAATAATATGAAATCAAGGAAGGAGTTGAAAGAATATGGCAAATATTTTACCAGTATCTGATCTGAGAAATTATAATGAAGTTCTGAAGAACTGTCATAAAGGAGAGCCGGTATATCTGACCAAGAATGGCAGAGGACGTTTTGTAGTTATGGATATTGAAGATTACGAGCGTGATCGTGCAGAAAAAAAGCTTCTGATGAAGCTGCAGGAAGCTGAAGAAGCAGTGAAAGATGGCGAAGGCTGGCTGGATTTAGATGAACTGAAAGCACTTGTGGGGGAATAAGATGTTTAAACTGCGGATCAATCCGATTGTTGCAAAAGATTTGAAAAACATTCGGGATTATATTGCCGAAGATAGAGAAGAATATGCTGCAAAGACTATAAAGGAAATTTACGGTAAATTTGAAAACCTTCAGATGTTTCCGGGAATAGGGGAAGATCTTTCGAAGCGAGTCAGCTTTCGGACAGAGTATAAATATGCAATATGGGAAGATTATGTAATTATCTACAAGGTAGGAAACGAGTATGTAGAGATATATCGTGTGATTAACCGGTATCAGGATATTACAAGGATTTTTGAATAAAAATATTAAACACAATAAATATATAAAATATGGAAAAATGAGAATCTTGTTTTGGAATACACGAATCAACGTTTTCAATAAGGGACACAACACCCCATACTTACGTGTAACAGCGGAGTATGGGGTTTTTTATGTGATAGGAACTGTCAGCGTGTTTGCAATCCGAAATTTTAAATTCCTTGGCTTTGCATTGGGAAGGAACGGAAAAGGCATATATGTCCGAGTTCATCCGAAGTCATGGAAGAAGTTTAAGTCTAGACTGAAGGAGTTATCTTCCCGTAAGCGATGTCAGTCAATCAAGCCAAGCCTTGAGAAAATCAAGGTGTATGCGAGGGGATGGCTTAACTACTACGGAATTGCAAGTATGAAGAACAACATAGATGACATCAACGGATGGCTCTATCACAGAATACGTATGTGTATATGGAAACAGTGGAAGAAACCTAGAACGAAATATAAAAATCTAGTCAAGTTGGGAATTCCAGAACACTATGCGGCAACAATAGCAAACAGTCGCAGAAAGTATTGGTATATCAGTAATAACAAAACTGTGATTTGGGCGCTGAATAAAGAAAGACTGATAAACAGTGGCTATTATGATTTAGCCACAGCCTATCAGTCTGTGCACGTTAACTATTGAAAGCGCCGTATACCGAACGGTACGTCAGACTGTCTAACGATTAAGAAAAATGTTATAATAAAACTCCAAATACAGTATCGTAGGGGGATTCGTTATGGCATATATTGTTGGCGCAGATAGATATCAAACAAGAATGGTAACCACTTCATTAGATGACTTAATTAAGTAAGGATAATTCTGTCCGAGTAATAGATTCTTATGTAGAATCCTTAAATTT